>Ga0209063_1000340_pt1 | contig 35395 bp, 28 predicted proteins | sample KloWWTmeKNB19Kit_FD_187177 | JGI IMG/M metagenome (GOLD analysis project Ga0209063, IMG submission 187177) | Active sludge microbial communities from Klosterneuburg, Austria, studying microevolution and ecology of nitrifiers - Klosterneuburg... | ecosystem: Engineered > WWTP > Aerobic digester >... | reverse complement strand
TATAATGTTGTATGGGTTTGCATATTTTTTAGTACATGATGTAATTATCCATCAACGTATCAAATTGTTTTCCAGAAGCAGCAACCTTTATATAAGGGCAATAAGATGGGCTCATAAAATGCATCACAAGCATCGGGATAAATTCAACGGAGAAAGTTTTGGATTTTTATTTGTTGCCAAAAAATATCGTGATAAAGTTAAAAAGGACAAACAGCTAATGGCATCAGGAAAGCGGGTAGCATATGCACCGGAAGCGGATTAATTTTTCTTTGATTCAATCTCTACATTCTGAATTCAGTTACCAAATACGATTTTATTATTACTGGCATGGGTTGTGCCGGATTAAGTTTAGCTGTGCATTTGATACAGTCTGGAAAATTTTCTGACAAGAAAATTTTATTGATTGATAAAGAATCTAAGATTCAGAATGATCGCACCTGGTGTTTTTGGGAAAATGAAAATGGACTTTTTCAAAATATTGTTTATAAAAGCTGGGAAAAGGTTTGGATAAAAAGTATGGAGATGGAGAAATTGCTTTTACTCAATCCTTATCAATACAAGCTGATTAGGGGAAAAGATTTTTATGACTATTGTATTCAACTCATACAAAAGCAGACCAATTTTTCAATTATCTATTCCAATGTTTTTGAGCTTCAAAACGAAGGGCAGCTGGTAATGGTAAAAACGCAAGATGGAATTTTTACTACTGACTATGTTTTTAACAGCATCCTTTTTCAAAAACCTGTTTTAAGTGCAAAGGAAATTTATCTGCAACAACATTTTAAAGGTTGGGTGATTGAAACACCTGAAGCTGTATTTAATCCGGATGAAGCCACTTTAATGGACTTCAACGTACACCAGGATAAAGGCACTGCTTTTGTTTATATCATGCCTTTTTCTGAACGAAGAGCATTAGTTGAGTTTACCTTGTTTTCAAAAAATCTATTGGCACCGGTTGAATATGATGAAGCTTTAAAAAATTACATTCATCAGTATTTAACAAAAGGCAGCTATAAAATTGCTGAAGAAGAAACGGGCATAATACCTATGACCAATCATGCATTTGTACCGGTACAGGGACGCATCATTCACATGGGTATAGTGGGCGGTCAAACCAAGGCTTCCAGTGGTTATACTTTTCAGTTTATTCAGAAACATTCGGCAAGGCTGGTGCAAAGTTTAATAAAAAAGAAAAATCCTTTCATTGCAAGACCCACAGGGTACCGTCGGTTTCATTTTTACGACAGTGTACTATTGTATATTCTGGAAAAAGGAAATTTGTCAGGAGCAAAAATCTTCCCTCGGCTGTTTAAAAAAAATAAACCCCGGCAAGTGCTGAGGTTTTTAGATAATGAATCTTCTGTCACCGATGAAGTGAAAATATTGTCTTCATTGCCTATGCTTCCTTTTATAAAAGCAGCATGGAAACAACGCAAATAATTTATTGATCTGGGTCTAATTGCATAAACTCTCTCTTCACTGCTTTCAACATACTAAACAACTGAGCAACTTGAATTAAGAGAAGCACCATCAGAGCCAGTAATACATACCATGGAAGAGTAATGGATTTTACAGGAGTGCCTGCGCCAAATTTTACATTATAAGTATTGGTAAGTGCTGAGCCAAAAGCCATTCCCACCAGCAAAAAAGAAAGCAGTGAGAATACTACTTTTAAAAACATAATTCGCATTGTAGAATAGCCCACTTTAAAATTTTCAAGAATGGCAGCGGGAATAATGAGTACCAAAGCAATCCAGCTCCAGTTTTTGCTAAACCAGCCGACGTTCAGCGTAAGATTGAGGAGTAAAACAAGAATGATAGAAAGCAGTCCCCAAGGGATGGTTAAAAATTTTGAAGTTTTAATGTTTGCAGTAGCCATGGTTTTAGTTTTTGAGATTAGAAAGGTAGAGAATATTGATGAAATAAAAAACCTTTAATCTGAAATGTATGAGTACAAAGCATGTATGGAACCTGAAAGAAAATTAAAATGAATAGCCTTGTCAGGGATCCCTGAACGAATGTGTAGAAAGCGTGAAACCTGAAATGAAATTGAAGATTAGTAGCCTCGTCAGGAATCGAACCTGAATCTGGAGCTTCGGAAACTCTTATACTATCCATTGTACTACGAGGCCAAAAAAACGATCACTTAATAAGTCCGCTTGCATTGGATGCAAAAATCTTAACAGCAATAGCCAACAAAATTACACCAAAAAATTTTCTAACTGCCAATAAACCGGCCTTGCCAAGCACCCTTTCTATTAAATTTAATGAGCGTAGTACTAAATAGATAAACACCAGATTGATCAGAATGGCAAATAGAATCATGTATTCATTCTTATTGGCGCTTTCAAAAGTAGCTTTCAGTGACATGATAGTGGTTAATGTTCCGCTTCCGGCAATTAGCGGAAAAGCAATAGGAACTACTGTGCCTGAAGGTGTGCCTTTATCAGGTTTGAAAAACTCAATTCCGAGGATCATTTCCAAGCCCAGTATAAAAATAACAATCGAGCCTGCTACTGCAAATGATTTCACATCAACCCCCAGCAAATCCAAAAATGGCTTACCCAGAAAAAAGAACAACACCATCAATCCTCCCGAAATGAGTGTAACCTTCCAGGAATTTAATCCCCCCATTTTTTGCTTTATAGAAATGAGCATGGGAATAGAGCCTACAATATCTATTACTGCAAAAAGTGTAAAGGTTAAAGTCAGAAATTCCTGAACATCAAATTTCATTGCCGTTGGTTTCTGCAAAAATACTTATCGGAAGATATATTTCTCCTTAAAGTAATTGATTTCTATTGAAAGATGTTCTAGGCATTTTTTGCAAAGACAATCGGCATAACGTAGCTGTAAATAGGCTTTTTGCTCCATCGATAATGAAGTGGTAAAGCACTGGCACTGTGTGATATTGCCAGGTTTACAAATAAAACCCGCCCCACAGCGGGGGCAGGTTTTGGTTTCGTGTTTATTCATTTACAACCTGAAATTTACACCGGTACTGAAATTAAATCCTCGTGTATTGTAGCCCAGTATATCTTCATATTTGTTTCCGGCAATATTTTTTATTTCCAGAAATAGTCTTGCATCCTTGCCAAACTTATATTCGCCATACGCATCAAATATCACATAAGCACGAAGCGTTTTGTTAGCTGCTCCATATACATATTCTTCACGTTTGCTGGCCGAACGGGCTTTTATACTACAATAAATATCCGGCGTTGCCTGTATGCCAAAATCAATATTGATAGCGTGTTTGGGAATGCGGTATAAATTAAAATAGGTAGTGTCTTTTGTCAAAGGAGATCCGGTGCCATCAAATGCAGCCGTTGTTTTTCCATTAGTATAGGTATAGTTTGCGGTGATCGTTATTTTCTTATGAGCATAACCACCTTCTAACTCTATACCATAATTGGTTTGTTTGCTTGCATTCTGATATTTACCAGTAAAAAGGGAGGGATTGTAGGTATATAGAATAGCATCTTTGGCATTGCGATAGAAAGCAACCGCACGGGCATTGAATTTTTTTAAAGAAAGAAACTGTACACCCGCTTCCGCCACTGTGCTTTTTTCGGGCATCAGACCGCTGTTACCAATACTTTGATCGTACAATTGATACAAAGTAGGCGTTTTAAATGCTGAGTAGAAATTGACAAATAGCTTCGCTTTATTTTTAATTAAATAAAACGGATTTAAATTGAAAGTAAAATTATTACCATATACCGAATGATCGTTGTAACGACCACCTATTTCTGCTCCAAAGCCATTTTCATTGTTGTAACTAATAGAAGCGTAAGGGCTTGCCTGTTTCATTTCGGCATGTAATGCGGGTGGCGCATAAGGGCCAAAGGCTCCAGTTGACCAATACCATTGATCTGTATTATTCCATCTGTAATCAGCACCAAGCAATAATTCTATATTGTTTATTTTCCAATTGCCATACAATTCTGCAAAATGTGTGCGACCAGTATAACTGCTACGTGCAAATTTGGAAAAAGGGCTGCTTTGATAAAGCGAATCATCATTATAGCTTCTTACTACATGGTTGAAATTATAATTTAGATGTATCGCAGCATCAGCAGTGAACTTGTAAGTGGCAGCAGCACCCAATTGCTTGTTATTGTTTTTTACTGTATAGTCTTTTTCATCAGTAAATGCTGCAGCATCAAGATCGGCGTTATAATTATTAAATGTGCCGCTAAAAATAATTTTTAGCTTCTCAATTGGGTTAACTCCAAAACGGGCATTGAGTGCATGTTGATTAAAACCGTCTTTATCAAATCCGCCGATATTGTTTTGATCGGTGGCAGCCGAAAAGCCATCGGAGCTTTGATGTGAATAAGTGAAAGAAAAATTGGTTTTCTTTTGTTGCCCTCCGAAACCGATTGACTCTTTTAATGTGTTGTAACTGCCACCTGAAAATCCACCAAATACATTCAGTTTTTTATCAGTTTTTTTCAAAATTACATTTACAACTCCAGCTACTGCATCCGAGCCATATAAAGTAGATTGGCCGCCTTTCAATACTTCAATACGTTCTATCTGTTCTATGTTTAAAAAATTGAGATCATAATAATTGGTAATAGCAGAGGGGTCATTTACAGGAATACCGTCAATTAATAATAGCACATTACCCGCAGCAGCACCACGAATACTGATGGTTTGATTGGTGCCCAGTACACTATTGGCACCAATAAGCGTAAGACCGGGTAGTGTGTTCAATACTTCGCTTAATGTTTTGCCGCTACTTCTTTCCAATTGTTGGCGGTTGATGATGTTGAGCACCTTGCCTGTACTGTTTTGTTTTTGAAAATACTTGTTGGCGGTTAATACAACCTCATCCAATTGTTGATGAGTACTGTCTTGTGCTGTAAGCTGGTTGCCGATGATTAAGGCAGCCAGCACAAAAAAATGTTTTTTCATTATAAAATGAATTTTTTGTGTGACTGCTTTCAGGAAAGAAAAAGAGATAGAAATATAAATGTCAGTTGACTTTTACATTTCAGCTTTTCACCCGAAAGCAAATTAAATGTTGATGTAATCTGGCAGGTCTTCTGGCTTAGCCTTATTTCGCCTTCCCGTTTTGCAACAGTGGCTTTTTTTGAAATATCTTCTTCCATTTTTAAAATGGATTGAAGCGGCTTTACAGCTACGGGGATAGCTCCCGAATTTCACGGGATTCCCATTTAATCATCCCAAAGGGATTAAACCAAATCGCTGCAAATGTAGGGCAGCAATTTTATTCTTACTAAAAAATTTATGGTACAGAAAGCTGGTCATTTAATGCAATGTTTCATGTCTTCACCCAACATTAAATTGGAAAAATAAACTTGAACAGGAATTTAATATTTGATTAATAATTTTTTTGCAATTGTTTCGTTGAAGTATGTACAAGTCCCACCATTTTATCTAAGCGCATCAGCCAAAACTTCAAGGGTTTAATCCCTTCACTATTTTATTGCTTTTAAACCTTCTTCAGCAGTATTCATATTGCCGAACAATAAATCATTTTTAAAAAAATAAAGATGCAGATAAAACAAATTTTAATCTTCGCATTGCTTACACCTTCAGCATGGGTGGCGGCTCAAAAAAAGACCGGAACATTTGAATTAGGTGCTGCCATTGCCGCTTTTACTTACCAGGGCGACCTTACGCCTGAAGCTATTGGCTCATTTAAAACCATGAAGCCGGGATTCGTTTTATCCGCATCAAAAATCTTTGGCCCTTCTATGGCATTACGATTACAATTGGTTGCCGGAAGTATAAAGGGAGACGAAGCAAAGTATAAAGAACCTGAGTATCGCAGTCATCGTGCATTTAGTTTCCATTCGCCGGTTTTTGAATTTTCACCACAATTAGTTTGGAATGTTTTTGGAACTAACAACTCCGACAGAAGAGATTTATCGCCATATCTTTTTGCAGGCGGCACCATCAGCTATTTTAATATAAAACCTGATGGCAGCAAATTGGATACTGCTTTTTTTGGTGATGGCTCCGATATTCCTGTTAGGCTGGCAAGTGATGCACAAAAGAAATTGACCAAACTAAAGCTAACTGTTCCGGCAGGAGCAGGTGTTCGTTACAATCTCTCTCACAAACTAGCACTCACCGGTGAGGTTTCCTATCATTTTCCTTTTACCGATTATCTGGATGGTTTCAGTAAATCGGTAAACCCACACAAAGGAGATCATTATTTTATTACAGCCGTTGGCATTGTGTTTCGTTTTGGAGTACAGGATAAATTGGGTTGCCCCACACCAGCAGATTAATAGAATAGCTTTCTTTGTATCTTCAGCCCATGACACAAAAAAATAAGCTGGGCCTCTTCGACTTTACCATGATTGTGATTGGTTTGGTAATTGGTATGGGCATTTTTCGTACGGCAAAAGATGCAGCCGGAGATGCCCTAAATCCCACAATATACTTTGCAGCTTGGATAGTAGGTGGCATCATCGCTTTATGTGGTGCACTCACTTATGCTGAAATAGGTTCCCGTTATCCGGTTACAGGTGGATATTATCGTGTGTTTTCTTATGCATATCATCCATCCATTGCATTTGCATTAAATGCCAGCATACTTATTTCCAATGCAGCTTCGGTTTCGGGTGTGGCATTAATTGGTGCCGGATATATCAGTAAAGTTTTTTTTGGGCCCGATGCAGGCAATATGGTGAAAGTACTGATAGCCATGTCGGCTATTTTTATTTTTTATGGAGTGAACATGATGGGGTTAAAACTCAGCGCAAAAACACAATCAGTACTTATGCTGATTAAGATTAGTATGATTCTTTTACTCATCAGTGCTTTGTTTTTTGTACCTGCATTTGAAAGTACAACTGCATCTACTGTAGTTAGTGAAAATACAGGTTGGCAAAATTGGATTAAATCTTTTGGGCTCTGCCTTATTGCAGTTTCTTTTACTTATGGTGGCTATCAGCAAACAATCAATTTTGGGAGCGAAGTCAATCAGCCGAGTAAAAATGTACCCAAAGCTATTTTTATAGGCATTGCTGTTATCATCATTTTGTACCTCACGGTGAACGTGGCTTATTATAAAATTGTGGGCTTTGAAAATATGAAATCTACAGGTGAAATTGCTTCTGTAGTTGTAGAAAAAATGTTTGGATTGCAGGGTGCAAATATTTTTTCAGGTCTTCTTTTTTTAAGTGTATTGGCCTATGTAAATGTTTCATTGCTTAGTAACCCACGAGTAATGTTTGCGATGAGTGAAGACGGTGTATTTCCAAAAATTTTCAGAAAACAAAATGAACAAAAAGGGGTAATGGTAGTCTCGCTTACCATATTTGCAGCAGTATGTGTCATCGTTTTATTTTTTGCAGATACTTTCGAAAAGATTTTGAGTTTTTCCATTTTCTTAGATTCATTTGGTATGGCTACATCAGCCGCCACCATTTTTATGTTGCGAAAGCGAACCAAACATCTGGATGGTACCGGCATTTATAAAATGAAATTTTTTCCTTTGCAACCCATTGTATTCATTGCGGCTTATATTTTTGTTTGTGCAAGCATCATCAGTGCTACACCCGGCATTGCACTTACGGGTACTGCGGTGCTAGTTGGATTTACATTATTGTATTTTTTAATAAAGCCGATAAAAAGGGCTGATCAAAATAGCTGATATGGAACTTTCAAAAATTATAAATGAACTGGGCGAAGATCGTGAACACTATTTCAACGCCATTGCGCCGCCCATTATGCAAACCAGCAATTTTGCTTTTCGCAAAGTAGCCGATTTGAGTAAGGCATTTGAAGATGAAATGCAAGGTTATTTGTATAGTCGCGGTGTAAATCCTACTATTGATATTCTCCGAAAAAAATTAGCAGCATTGGACGGTGCGGAAGACAGTCTCGTTTTTAATAATGGTGCTGCAGCAATCTTTGCTGGAATCTTTGCCAATATCAAATCCGGCGATCACATTGTTTCTGTAAGGGCGCCCTACACCTGGGTGCAGCGTATGTTTGATGTGATATTGCCCCGTTTTAATGTAAGTACTACCTATGTCGAAGGCAAAACAATTGAAGACTGGAAAGCCGCAACAAAATCAAATACAACTTTTTACTATCTGGAATCTCCCAATAGCTGGAATTATGCACTGCAGCCCATAGAAGAAGTGGCACAATTTGCAAAGTCTAAAAGCATAATCACTTTGATTGATAACAGCTATTGTACGCCACTCTATCAAAAACCCATAGAAATGGGAATTGATATAACCATGCAGACTGCCACTAAATATATTGGCGGTCATAGCGATACCCTTGGTGGTGTGCTGTGCGGCAGTCATGCTATGATGAAAAAAATATTTGACAGTGAGTACCTAAATATTGGTAGCGGAATGCAGCCTTTTAATGCATGGCTGATGATAAGAGGATTGAGAACCTTGCCCTTAAGATTAGAAAGAATAACAAAAACGACAAATGAAGTAGTTTCTTTTATAAAGCAGCATCCAAAAATTTCTTCATTTCTTTTTCCATTTGATGATAACTTTCCGCAATACGAACTTGCCCGCCGGCAAATGAAAGGTGCCTGCGGACTTATCACTTTTGCTATAAAAGCAAAACGGAAAGATGATATTGTAAAATTTTGCGAATCGCTTCAGCATATTATGATGGCGGTAAGCTGGGGCGGCCACGAAAGCTTGATAATTCCCAAATGTGCAGGTATCAGCGAAAAAGATTTTGATCCCGGAAATACCGAACACTGTTATGTAAGATTGTACTGCGGACTTGAAGATGCGGATTATTTGATAAAGGATCTGGAAAGGGGGTTTGAATCACTTTAACTTAATAAAAAAAAATTATCAGGCAAAGCAAAACGATCCTCTCTATTTTTGCACTATGATACTTCGCAACGTTGCATTTCTTTTGCTATTTATTATTTCAGATACTGGCTTTTCACAACCTGTTGAAAAATGGGACTTGAAAAAATGTGTTGACTATGCCTGGTTAAATAATATAAACATCCGGCAATCAATTTTGCAAAAAGAAATGACAAAACTCGATTGGCAACAAAGCAAATCAGCGCAACAACCATCTGCAAATTTCAATACCAATTTTGTTTATAGCGCCGGCCGCAATCAAGATCCTACTACTTTTGATCTTACTACCATCGGCTATCTTAATAATAACCATACGTTGCAGGCAAGTGTGGATCTGTTCAACTGGTTTTCCAAAAAGAATACAATTGCTATGCGTGATTATAATATGCAGGCAGCAATTGAAGGTGTGGAGAAAGCCAAAAATGATCTGGCACTCAATATCGCCGTTGCCTATTTACAAATACTATTGGCAAGAGAACAAGAAAATCTGGCGAAAGTAAAAATCGAACAAACGCAGTCGCAATTAGAAAGTACCCGCAAACAAGTAGCAGCTGGCAAATTGCCTGAGCTGAATGCTGTAAATCTGGAAGCTGCTTTGTCGTCAGACAGCTCCAGTCTGATCACAGCTCAAACTTCTGCTCAGCAATTTTTATTGCAAATGAAATCATTATTGAATCTGGATGCTGCACAACAGTTTGATGTCGTAACACCACCGGTAAGTTTAATTCCTGTAGAAAATCTGGCCGATATGCAACCAGAAGTAGTTTATCAGTTAGCTATCAATAGTATGCCACAGCAAAAGATGGATGAATTGAATATTAAGTCTGCTTTAAAATCAGTAGCTGTTGCCAAAGCGGCTTTTTATCCAACTATTTCTTTATTTGGAAGTTTGGGTGCTGGCTTTAACAATAAGTCAAAAGAAATAAAATCTGTTACCCCGCTGAATTTGCCTATAGGCACCGTTACAGTAGGCGCTACACAATACAATGTTTTTCCTAATACACCTTTCAATAGTTATGAGTTTGGGAAAATTGGTTATTTCGATCAATTGAATCAAAATTTTCGTCAGTCAATTGGTATCGGCATTAGCATTCCTATTGCAAATGGGGGTGCTTTAAAAACAAACTGGCAGCGTTCCAAACTAAATGTAAAACAGGCTGAACTAGAGAAAGAAAAAAACAGTTTTACCTTGAAACAGGATATTTATAAAGCCTATTATGATGCTGTGGCAGCTGTTCAACAATTTAATGCAAATAAAAAGTCAGTATCCAGCTCGCAAGTTGCTTATGAGTATGCATTAAAAAGGTATGAAGTAGGTTTGATTTCCACATATGATCTGATAACAACGCAAACAACGCTGCAACAGGCTAAAAGTCAGTTGCTGTATGCGCAGTATGATTATGTATTTAAACTCAAACTGCTGGAATTTTACAAAGGACAAGGATTGAAGCTATAAACCATTTTTTTAAATAGTTTTGAATCTGATATTTAATCATAAAAATGACTTTAAACAAAGCCTGAAATAGTTTTATTTACACAAGCTGGTTTAAAGTCGGGGAATGGAAAAATGAGTAAAGGATTAAAATGGACACTTATCATCGGCGGCACTTTGGCTGCTGTATTTATCATCTCCAAAATAATGGGTGGCGGTAAAAAAGATATTAAAGTGTCAACCGAAAAAGTTACACAACGTACAATCGTAGAATCTGTAAACGCCAGTGGAAAAATTTATCCGGAACTGGAAGTAAAAATCAGTCCCGATATTTCCGGAGAAATTACTGAACTTAATGTTGACGAAGGTGATAGTGTAAAAAAAGGACAGGTGCTTGCAAAAATTTATGCCGATATCTATTCCTTGCAAAGAGACGAAGCAGCCTCGCAAGTGAATCAGGCGAATGCAGGTGTAAGCAATAGTAAAGCTGCTTTAGAATCGCTTAAAGCCGGAATGGAACAGGCGCAGCAGAACTACAACCGCAACAAAAAACTATTTGATGATAAAGTAATTTCCCGTTCAGAACTGGAGCAATATGAAACGGCTTTAAAAACTACTGAAGCAAATTATCATGCTGCACAACAAGGCATTAAAGGTCAGCAGGCGGGTGTTCAAGGTTCAAAAGTGGGATTAACAAAAGCTAATAAAGACTTAAGTCGTACTATACTTATTGCACCAATGGATGGTGTCATCTCTTCACTAAATATTAAAAAAGGGGAAAGGGTGGCTGGCAACAGTTTTAATATTGGAACCGAAATGATGACCGTTGCAGATATGAGTGTGCTGGAAGTAAGAGTAGATGTGGGTGAAAATGATATCGTAAAAATTGAAATAGGCGACTCTGCCGATGTGGAAGTAGATGCTTATAATAATCGTAAGTTTAAAGGCGTGGTAACCAAAATTGCAAGTAGTACAAAAAATGCAACAGCACTTGCTACTTCAAATGATGTTACTAATTATGAAGTGCGAATTCGTTTAGATAAGAACTCTTATAGCGATTTGTTGAATAAGACTTTTCCGTTTCGTCCGGGGATGAATGCAAACGCAGATATTAAAACAAATCATAAAAACGATGTGTTATCGGTTCCTATTGGTGCTGTAAGCGCCAGAGTAAAAGGCAGCGACAAGAATCTGGATGATCAAAAAAAGGAAAATGATAAGAAAAAGGAAGCTGCTGATATGCAAAATGATTTGTCAGGAAATGACAATGAACTTGAAGAGGTTGTCTTTGTAATACAATCAGATGGAACCGTTAAAAAAAGGGTAGTGCAATCCGGCATTCAGGATATAAATTATATTGAAATAATATCCGGATTAAAGACAGGAGAAACGGTGGTTACCGATCCTTATACCGCCATCAGCAAAATTTTGAAAGATGGCATGAAAGTTAAAGTCGTTTCAAAAGATAAATTATTTCAATAAATGGGATTAAAATGATTTTTCAATTCATCATATGTATGGAGTTATAGGTAGTGGTAGCTGGGCCACGGCCCTGGTCAAAATATTGACGGATAACGGACACACAGTAAATTGGTGGGTGCGTAATGCAGTTGCTGCAAACCATATCTTAAAACAAGGCAACAATCCGGGATACTTAAGCTCAGTAAAATTTGATTCATCTAAGCTTCGTCTTTCATGCGAGGTAAAAGAAGTAGTTACAGCTTCAGATAAAATTGTAATGGCCATTCCTTCTGCCTATGCCGAGGAAAGCATTGCCGGTCTGAAGGCAAATGACTTTAAAGACAAAAAAATTATTTCAGCTATTAAAGGCTTGCTGCCTGAAAAAAATATTTTACTTAATTATTATCTAAAACAGGAGTTTGAAATTCCTTTAGAAAAATATTTTGCGATACTGGGCCCTTGCCATGCAGAGGAAGTTGCGGAAGAAAAACTTTCTTACCTGACCATTTCAGGTATAGATACAGCAGCAGCGTCAACTATTTCAGAAGATTTTAAAACTGACTATATCAATACCATTGTAAACCAGGATATACTGGGTGTACAGTATGCAGCCGTTATGAAAAATATTTTTGCACTGGGAGCAGGAATGGCCAGCGGGCTGGGCTATGGCGATAATTTTTTAAGCGTTTATATTGCCAATGCTGCAGATGAAATGGCAGGCTTCTTAAGAAAATTCGGTGCGCAGCATATTACCGTAGGTGAACATGAAGCCGATGATCCGGTTACCCATCGCAAAACGACCAACTATGCCGCCTCAGTATATCTTGGCGACTTGCTGGTTACTTGCTACTCCTTACACAGTCGCAACAGGAGTTTTGGTAAAATGATTGGACAGGGTCTTTCGGTAGCAGAAGTAAAAACTGCTATGAATATGGTGGCAGAGGGTTACAATGCTTCACGCTGTATTTATTTAGTAAATGAACAAGTGAAAGCCGCTATTCCTATTGCAGCTACAATTTATCAAATTTTGTGGGAGCAATTGCCTCCGGCAGATGGGTTTAAGTATATTGAAGAAACACTGATTTAAGTATTTAATTTTATTTGCTCATAATTTTTTAATAGCTGATCGGTTTTTTTTATAATGCGTGCATATTAAGTATTATGTTTTAAATATTGACAAAAACTTTATCTTCACTTTTTAAAAAATTATCCGCTATGATTAAGTTTTTTCAGATAGTATTTATGATAGCAGCTATTGTACAAATCGTTCTGAATGTTATTGATTTTAATAAATGGCAGGATGGTCGAAAAGAAGGAAGCACCAAGCTGCATCCAATCAAATGGTTTTCTTTTATCCTTACTTTTTTAGTAGCTGTTGGTTGTTTGTTGAATATTATTTTCGCTTATTGGGCAGATAAATAAAATAAATCTGCAGCGATACCATCTGCAAAAAGTTTCCCATCTCGTGTCAATTGAAGATTTTTTTTATTTCTGATTACTTTATTTGTCTGAATGTATTTGTCTATCCTGTTTAGAAATGACGCTGTTGATACATTATACTGACTAAATAGAAAATCTAAATCTATTCCTTCCTTTGTTCGCAGTGCTGTCATAATATATTCATTCAGTTTTTGTGTTTTGGTTAATACCTCTTTCTCCGCCGGAATAGTATTTTGCTGAATGGAGGTTATGTATTGCTGGTTATTTGCAATGTTCCATTGTCTTTCATTTCCATTATAAGAATGAGCCGAGGGCCCAAGGCCAAGATATTTTTTTCCTTGCCAGTAAGATGTATTGTGCCGGCTACGCATTCCGGGTTTTGAAAAATTTGAAATTTCATAATGTTCGTAGCCTGCTGTTTCCAGCCATTGAATCAGCAATAAGAACTGAGAGGCCTGTTTTTCAGGATCAACGGCCTGCACCTTGTGTTGTCTTATTAGTTTGTCTAATGGCGTTTTGGGCTCTACGGTAAGTGCATAACAGGAAAGATGCGGCATTTGTAATGCCAAAATAGTTTCAACGTTTTGCTCCCATTTTTCATTGGTAAGTCCCGGAATGCCATAAATGAGATCAACCGTAATATTATTAAAATGAGGAATAGCGAGCATTAAACTTTCAAGTGCCTGACGGGCATGGTGTGCCCTGTTCATCCATTGCAGGTCTTCTTCAAAAAAACTTTGAATGCCAATGCTCAGCCTGTTGATGCCGGCCTGTTTCCACTCCTGCAGTTTGTGCGTTGCAATATCATCGGGGTTAGCTTCTAAGGTAATTTCACAATCGGATGCAATCGTAAATTGAGATTGAAGTTTTTCTATAATTAAAATCAACTCGGTTGTAGTTAAAAGAGATGGCGTACCACCACCAAAATAAATTGTCTCAATTATTTCATTTTGAAGATAATGCCGCTGCAAGGCTATTTCTCCCAAAATGGCTTGTATAAAGTCTTCCTTATATCGCAGTGAAGTGGTAAAATGAAAATTGCAATAATGACAAGCCTGTTTGCAAAAGGGAATATGTAAATAAATTCCTGCCAAGAGGTTAATGATTAAATGAATAATTTAGCAAACTAAACATCCGCAGCAACCTTTGAAAAGCTGATGAGAAAATTCCATACGAAAATATTACTTCTTATTTTAATGCTTGCTGCATTAAAAGGAAATGCACAACAGCCTTCAACTGCTAGCACTACGGTTTATTCCCTTTTGGTTCGTGGTGTTGATAAAGATTCGGTTTGGATTGTATCTAATACTGGGCTTCAAACAAAATTTACTTCAAAACTTGCTTGCGAAGAATATATGAGCTGGTTGCCTGCTTTGTTACATTCAAAAGGCTATGTAACAGCCTCCATAGATACATTGCAATATGGAATAAATGCGGCCCGGTTGGTTTTGTTTTTAGGCGAGGCTTATCGATGGATAAAATTAGATGTCAGTTTTGTGCCTTCCGGTTTGTTAGAAGCCGTAGGCTGGCGTGATAAACAATTCTCGGGAAAGCCACTTGATTTTACTGTGTTACAACAGTTGGAAGAAAAAATGCTTTTTCGTTTAGAAAGTACAGGGCATCCATTTGCCAGTATCTTTCTGGACAGCATCCTGCTAGATGGTGAAGCAGTTTCAGCGAATTTGAAAGTAAACAAAGGGCCCGCTTATAAAATAGACAGCATCAGGGTTTATGGTAATGGAAAAATTTCCAATGCTTATTTGCAGCGCTATCTCGATATTCCAAATGGCAGTAGTTATAACAAAGAAAAATTATTGAGGGTAGATAAAAAAATTTCGGAACTGGCTTATGTAGAAATGGAAAAAACATCGGACATTACCTTGCTCAATACAGGGTCTGTCTTAAATGTATATTTAAAACAGAAAAAAAGCAGCCAGATCAATGCACTGATTGGTTTTTTGCCCAATAATGACCAACTGTCATCAAAAAAATTATTGATAACAGGTGAGGCCAACATCTTACTAAGAAACTCGCTGGGTGCAGGTGAAACTATTGGGCTCAACTGGCAGCAAATACAGGTAAAATCGCCACGGTTGAATTTTATTTATCAGCATCCATTTATTTTTAAATCCAATGTAGGTCTTGATTTTTCTTTTGATATGTTTAAAAAAGACAGCAGTTTCCTCAATGTTAATTTTCAATTGGGTGCTCTCTATTCGCTCAATACAACACAAACGGCCAGGCTGTTTGTGCAACGGTTTCAAACCATAGTCAGCAGTGGCGGGTTAAATACGCCTGCCGTAATTCAAACCCGCACACTCCCCGATGCCGGCGATGTAAGCTGGCTGAATATTGGCCTGGACTATGAATTAAATACAACCGATTACCGGTTAAATCCCCGTAGTGGAAATGAATTGCGCATCATCACTTCTGGCGGATCAAAAAAAATTAAAAGAAATAATGAGATACTGCAACTCAAAGATCCAAACGATCCTGGCTTTGATTTTGCAAAACTATACGACACCATCCGGCTCAACTCAGCACAGGTACGCATAAAAACAACTGCGGCACACTATTTCCCTTTAGGCAAATCGCAACGCAGTGCTTTAAAAACCGCATTGAATGCCGGCTATTTTCAAAGCCGCAATTTTTTCCGAAACGAACTTTTTCAATTGGGAGGCTATAAACTGCTTCGAGGATTTGATGAGGAAAGCCAATACCTGTCGCGGTATGCAATCGCTACACTGGAGTATCATTATCTCGTAGGTAGAAATTCTTATTTCTATGTACTGGCCGATGGTGGCTGGGGCAGGGGACTGAATGCGGGAAACAAAATTGACTACACATATTTTGGTACTGGTCTTGGGTTGGCATTTGAAACCAAGGCAGGCATTTTCAACCTTGCCTGGGCCGTTGGCAAACGCAATGATTTCCCTTTTGACCTTAGGAAATCAAAAATTCATGTTGGCTTTGCCAATTATTTCTGAAAAGAAAATAAAACAGCAGCTTCATTCAATATTTTTGGGGTATAAATTATTTATTTGAAGCGCTTTCTTGCATCGGTTATTATTTTTTTTCTTTTTAATTCTGGCATTGCTGCTCAATCGCCTTTGGATACGGCCAGTGGAGTTGCTGCTGATACTTTATTGAAAAAAGATTCCATACTAAAAAGAGATACCATCCTTCAGAATCTTCCCGTTTCCCGTATACCCGATTCCCTTTTACATCCTAAGTTCAAAACAGATTGGGGAGCACTGCCTGCTGCCGAACTGCAAAAGGAGTTACTGAGCCAAAATATTTATTTTAGTTTTTCGCAACCGCTAACCAGGCCACCGGTTGAAAATGTAAGACAGGTGCGTGGAAATGATTTATTGTTTTATTATTTAATTTTTCTTTTGCTGTCTATGGGAACTTTGAAAGCATTGTTCCCTAAATATTTTTCTGATTTGTTTCGTTTGTTTTTCAGGACAACATTGAAGCAAAAACAAATAAGAGAACAATTGATGCAAACACCAGTGCCTTCATTATTGCTCAATGTTTTTTTTGTGCTAACTGCCGGCTTATATGCCTGCTTGCTTGTAAAGCATTATCAGCTGGCACCTGAAACCGATTTCTGGTATTTGTATGCTTTGTCCTGTGCGGGTTTGTCTGCTGTTTATTTAATAAAATTTATTGGCTTGAAAATCTCAGGATGGGTTTTTAATATGCAGGAAGCATCATCGGCTTATATCTTTATTGTATTTGTTATCAATAAAATGCTGGGAATTTTTTTATTACCCATTATTTTATTACTTGCTTATACTGTAGATAATATTTATAGTACTTCATTTTTTCTTTCATTTGTGCTAATTGGCGTTATGTTGTTATATCGCTTTTTACTCAGTTTTGCTGCAGTAAAAACTCAAATAAAACTTAGCCCACTTCATTTTTTTATTTATTTGTGTGCCTTTGAAATTGCCCCATTACTCCTCATCTATAAAGGACTACTGCTGTTTTTCAATATTACTGCTTAACTTTGTATCCAACATTTTGCCGAAACATGACTAAGACAGAGGAGAAAAAGCTGATTCAAAAAATTCTGATTACCCAACCAAGGCCGGAAAGTGATAAATCTCCGTATTTTGAACTTGCACGTAAACATAGTGTGGATCTAGATTTTTATCCATTTATAAAGCTGGAGGCAATACCTGCCCGCGATTTTCGCAAGCAAAAGATTGACATTACTAAATATTCAGCGGTTATATTAACCAGTCGCAATGCTATTGATCATTTTTTCAGAATGTGTGAAGAAATGAAAGCGAGCATTTCTCAGGACACAAAGTATTTCTGTATAACAGAAGCTGTGGCACTTTACCTGCAAAAATTTATTTTGTACAGAAAACGTAAAGTGTTTTATGGTGCTGATGGTACCAATAAAAGTATGCTTGATGCCATGAACAAGCATAAAAGCAATGAAAAGTTCCTCTATGTTTGTTCAGAAAATCAGCAGGATAATGAAATCGTAAATTGGCTGAAAAGCAATAGTTGCGAACATGCACTTGCATTTATGTACCGCAGTGTAAGCAGTGATGTAAAAGAAATATTAGTCAGTAATAATTATGATGTCATCTGCCTCTTTACTCCCAGTGGTGTAAAAAGCCTGTTTGATAATCTTCCAAAATTTAAACAGAACGGTACCTTGATTGGTGCTTTTGGAAATAATACCATGAAGGCTGCAGAAGATGCCGGATTGCAATTAACCATTAAAGCGCCACTACCGCAGGCTCCCAGTATGGTTTCTGCATTAGAACATTTTTTATCAGCCGCTAAAAAGAAATAACTGCTGTAAAATCATTACCTATTTTTACCCTGTCAACAAACCGGCAGGGTTTTTTTATAAACTCATTTCATGTTCAGCATTGTAAAATTTATTAAGGGAATATTGCTGGTCTTTCCGGTATCACTCATCTTTTATCCTTTTTCAAGATTGTTTATTTTTCTATACCATTTCAATAAAATGATTGTATGGATTTATAAAAACAAAAAAGGGCTGCTGCTCAATGATTTTTTTTCTATTAAAAGAGATTATACAAAAAGATATAAACTGTACGAAACCTTGTTGCAGCATTATCAACTAAAGCAGGAAGCTGTTACTTATCTGGAGTTTGGCGTAGCGCATGGTGCCTCATTTCAATGGTGGATGAAGGAAAATACAAATGCCTCGTCTTCATTTTTTGGATTTGACACGTTTGAAGGACTGCCAGAAAACTGGGGCGGATTTTATGCCAAAGGCGATATGAAAGCAGATGTGCCGCAATTGACTGATGCACGAGGCAAGTTTATCAAAGGACTATTTCAGGATACCTTGAATAAGTTTATAGAAGAGAAAAAAGAATTACTCGCTTCTGCTAACAGGCGCATTATACATATGGATGCCGACTTATATTCGGCTACCATTTTTGCACTGTCGCAGCTTTATCCTTTTTTAAAGAAAGATGATATTATTTTGTTTGATGAATTTAATGTGCCGCTTCACGAGTTTAAAGCCTTTCAGGAGTTTACTGCTGCATTTTATGTCAAACTAAAACCGGTTGCTGCCGTCAATAATTTTTATCAAACGGCTTTTGTAGTTGTTTAATGTTTTCATTGTGCATTTGTACCTTTAGCCAATGGCGGCAAAGGCAAATAAACTCATCAATGAAACAAGCCCTTATTTATTACAACATGCACACAACCCGGTAGTGTGGTATCCCTGGGGTGAAGAAGCTTTGCTGAAAGCAAAAGCAGAAAACAAACCTATTTTAATAAGTATTGGATATGCAGCCTGCCATTGGTGTCATGTAATGGAAAGGGAAAGTTTTGAAGACGAATCTACTGCTGCAATAATGAACCAGCATTTCATTAACATCAAAATTGACAGAGAAGAGCGACCGGATCTGGATCATATATATATGGATGCTGTACAGGCAATGACAGGCAGTGGCGGCTGGCCACTGAATGTTTTTTTAACGCCCAACGCAAAACCTTTTTATGGCGGCACCTACTTTCCGCCACAAAGAGCATTCAACCGGCCCTCGTGGCAGGAAGTACTGTATGGTATTGTTCAGTCTTTTAATGAACGAAGAACCGAAATAGATGCACAAGCTGAAAATCTGACTGCCCACTTGTTGCAATCAAATGCATTTGGGAAATACGAAGCCGATGAACAAAATATTTTTACAAAAGAAAACTGCGACCTCATTTTTCAAAACATTATGAAGCAGGCTGATAGGGAATGGGGAGGTTTTGGAAAAGCGCCCAAGTTTCCGCAAACTTTTTCTATTCAATATCTCATTCGCTATGCTTATGTAACCGGTAACAAAGAAGCATTGCAACAAGCCATTTTATCGCTCGATAAAATGATTGATGGCGGCATCTACGATCAGTTGGGTGGAGGTTTTGCACGCTATGCTACCGATATTGAGTGGCTGGCTCCGCATTTTGAAAAAATGCTTTACGACAATGCCTTGCTGCTAGCCGTATTGTCAGAAGCTTATCAGCTAACCGGAAAAATAAGATATCGTGAGGTGATATCCGAAACAATAAATTTTTTGCAAAACGAACTGCAATGGGATGGAAAAGCATTTTTATCGGCAATAGATGCGGATAGTGAAGGAGAGGAAGGGAAATTTTATGTTTGGAAAAAAGAAGAGGTTGAAAAAATTTTGGGACAGGATGCTGCTGTGTTTTGTAATTACTATGATATTTCGGAAAAAGGAAACTGGCATGAGGGACATGGTGCTACAGAAATAAAAAATATATTAAGAGTAAAAAAAACGCTTACTGATTTCTCTAAAGAAGTGAAAATGGATGCGGCTGCTATAGCTGTTATATTAGAAAGAAGCAGGCAAAAATTACTGGCAGCAAAAAATAAGCGAGTGAGGCCAGCTACTGATGATAAAATTATTTTGGGTTGGAATGCATTGATGAATACAGCTTGTAGTAAAGCTTATGCTGCTACAGGTAACAAGTTGTATCAAAAGATGGCAATTGAAAATATGCAGTTTTTATTATCTGTTTTTTCGGTATCAACAGAAAACGAAAGCTTGCATCATACCTGGAAAGCAGGCAAGGCTCATATTCCTGCTTTTTTGGATGATTATGCCTATTTGATTCAGGCTTTGATTCACCTGCAGGAAATAACAATGGAAAAGAAATGGCTGCAAAAGGCAAGCATGTTGACGGATTTTGTAATCTCAAATTTTAGTGATGATGAATCTCCTTATTTTTTCTATACACCGGTTGATCAGCTGGATGTGATAGTCCGGAAAAAAGAGGTTTATGATGGTGCCACTCCTTCAGGAAATTCGATTATGGCTACCAATCTCCATTATCTGGGTATTGTTTTTGAAAAAACAGAATGGATAAAACGAAGCGAAGATTTGCTCAGATTATTGTCAAAAGCAGTAATTCAACACCCCAATTCCTTTGGTATTTGGGCCAGTTTATTGTTGGAAAAACGAGCCGGAACCAATGAAATAGTAGTATTAGGAGGGCAATCTGATGAAATTTTGCCCAAAATTTTAAAGAAATATATACCACACAAGGTGTTTCAGGCATCTCATATTGCAGATGACAGGTACCCATTATTGGCCAATAAAGCATCGGGAACGAAACCTTACTTGTACCTTTGTCGCAATAATACCTGCCTCCCCCCAGTATTTTCCGAATTTGAACTTATTTCGCTGATAAACAAGGCTTCCGCAAAGGAATAAATTCTACATGAATGCAATAAAACCAACTTTACATTCGTTTGAAATTTTACCCCGTAAAAGAACTTTGCGGCTAAAAAAAATAAATTGTAGCGTTGTAGTGAAAAATAACCCTAAATATTATATTTGCCAATACCTCTTAAGTGTATGAAAATGAAAAACCTCTATTACACCCTTGTTGCGGCCACCTGCATGTCAGTACTTGCCAGTTGTGGTATCCTTGGTGGAAAAAAGAATGGAAGTAAAGGCGGTGCACTCCCCAATGATGGGCAATTGCATGGCATTGCTCCATCTAATAAGTACACCTTGCCAAAACCTCCCGGAATGGTTTATATACCACAGGGAACTTTTCACATGGGACCCAGCGATGAAGATCCTGCATATGCTTTCAGTGCGAGAAATCGTTCTGTTTCTATCAGCGGTTTCTGGATGGATGCTACTGAAATTACCAATAATGAATATCGTCAGTTTGTAACCTGGGTTAGAGATTCATTGGTAGGTAAAGAACTTGGAATGGTAAAAACCGATAAATCAGGTAATGAATATGTTGACAAAGCCAAACTGAAAACTTTTTGGGCGTCTAAGGATGTAAATGAAAAACTTGGTGGTACTCAATTAGCATTGGCTCCCGAAGACAGAATATTTGGGAAAATGGAACTCGATCCTTCTAAAATGATTTATCAGGTAGAAAGATTTGATTTAAAAGAAGCAGCGAAAAGAGAAAATGCTGGGAAACCCCGTTCTCAGTTTATAAAGAAATATCCCGTAGCAGTTTATCCTGATACACTTTGTTGGATCAGAGATTATGCTTACTCTTATAACGAACCAATGACAAAAAGATATTTCAATCATCCAGCCTTTGGCAACTATCCAGTTGTAGGAGTAAGTTGGAAACAGGCTGAAGCTTTTTGTAACTGGCGTACACGCATTTTGAATTCCTATTTGGACAGTAAGAAAAGAGCTCAGGAATCTGATTTCCGCTTACCTACTGAAGCACAATGGGAATATGCAGCTCGTGGCGGACGTTCACAATCAATGTTCCCATGGGGTAACTATTATCTGCGTAATAAAAAAGGATGTTTAATGGCCAACTTTAAACCTGGTCGTGGTAATTATCCTGAAGATGGTGGATTTTATACTGTGAGAGCTGATGGTTATTGGCCAAATGATTTTGGATTGTACTGTATGAGCGGCAACGTAGCTGAGTGGACTTCTTCCATTTATTATGAAGGCCGTAACAACTTTCAGCATGATATGAACCCCGATGTAAGATATGAAGCCAAAGACGATGATCCTCCTTTGATGAAGCGTAAGATTATTCGTGGTGGTAGTTGGAAAGATGTAGGATATTATCTACAAACCGGAACCAGCACTTATGAATATCAGGATTCTACTAAATCATATATAGGCTTCCGTTGTGTAATTGACTTACCCGCCGCACCTACAAAAGGGAAAGGCAGCAAAAAGAAATAATACGAACCACAATAAACAATAGACTTAAGTAGAGGACAATAAAATGAATTTGTCCTCTCTTTTTCCCTCTGATCACTTATTTATTAAATCAACAAAACAATCTAAAAATCCAATTTATGGCAGCAGCTATCCCTTCCAAAGTAAGCAAATGGGTTGACGTAGGCGTTTCATTCGGTGCCGCATTAGTTATCTGGGGTGCCCTCAGAAAAATTACTCACGCAGCAGATGCTGATCTATGGCTCTGGATCGGTTTGACCACAGAGGCAATCATCTTTGCTTTGTATGGTATTCTGTACACTATTTATCCTCCAATTAAAGATGGCTCTCATGATGAAGAGCAGTTTAGCGTAGCAGGTGCTAAATCAAGAGCTGGTTTCGCTGCTATGGATAAAATGCTTGCAGAAGCAGACATTACACCCGATACAATGAAGCGTTTGGGTGATGGGTTTAAACAATTAAATACTACCGTTAGTGGAATGAATAGCCTGGGCGATACTATTAATGCCACAGGAGATTTTACGGCTAAAACAAAAGAAGTAACCGGTACATTGGATAAAGTAAAAGATGCTTATGTAAATGCGGCAAACTCAGTAGGTGCATTTAATACAGCTACTGAAGGAGCTAAAGTCTTTCACGACCAGATACAGGTACTTACAAAAAATCTTTCTTCTTTGAACACTATTTATGAATTAGAGTTGAAAGAAAGCGATAATCATCTGAAAGCCTTGAATTCTTTCTATGGCAAACTGGCTGAAACCAGTAAACAAATGTTGAATAGTGCTGACGATGCCAAAAAAGTTCAAGAGCAAATCAGTGGTTTAGCAAATAATCTGGGCCGCCTGAACAGCGTCTATGGTAACATGCTTACTGCAATGCAAGGTCGCAACTAAAACAAACGGAATCCATATCCGTGATTTTATAAAGTCATCATTAATTAACAAAAAACCGTAAACAGGTATGTCATTACCTAAAGAACCCAGGCAGAAGATGATCAATATTATGTACCTGGTGTTAACAGCTTTGTTGGCACTTAACGTATCATCCGAGATCCTCAATGCCTTTAAAACAGTAAGACGCAGTTTGGAGAATACTAATACTACAGTAAATCTTTCTACAGCAACCATTCTCAAATCTCTTGATGCCAAGAGAGGTGATGCGGCTACCAAAGAAAGAGCTGAAAAATGGTACCCAATTGCTCAAAATGCTCAGAAAATTTCTGAGGATTTATTCAAATACATTGAAGAACTAAAAAATAAAATTATTACAAGAGCAGGTGGCTCTCCTAGCGATCCTACAAAATCTTTTAAAGAAGACAACTTAGATATCGTAACCAAAATGATGGTGAAAGAAGGTGAAGGCGCCAAGTTGAAGGCAATGCTTGAAAAGTATTCAAAGGATATGAAAGGCATTGATCCTGAAATTGACAGCGCATTCAAAAACGTTTCTTTCGTAGATGTATCTAACCCTCCGGGGCTTGATAAAAAAACTAAACCTTGGGACGTAGCTTATTTTCACATGGTGCCTACCGTTGCCGGATTGACCATTCTGAGTAAGTTTCAAAACGACATCAGAACTGCTGAAAATAAAATTGTAACAGAATGTCATAAAAAAGTAGGTGAGGTAAAAGTGGTGTTTGATGCTTATGCACCTATTATAGGTCAAAGTACCAGCTATGCAATGCCAGGTGAAGAGATTGTAATTAATGCAGGTGTGGGTGCTTACAGTAAAGCCGCATCTCCTACTATTTCTATTGGAGGTTCTTCTGTGCCTTTAGGAGAAGAAGGCTATGGCATTTATAAAACTACTGCAAATGGTATAGGTCCACATACAATTCCAGTACGTATCAGTTATTTTAATCAGATATCAGGTAAACAGGAAGTATTGGAGAAGAATGTTGAATATACAGTAGGTTCGCCCAGCGGCGCTTCTGTGGCGCTGGATGAAATGAATGTATTATATATCGGTTGGGATAACAAAGTAAGAGTAGCTGCCAGTGGTGCAGGCGATGAAAAAGTAAGTGTAAGCATCAGCGGTGGTGGTGGTTCTATCAGTAAAACAGGAAGCGGCAGATATATTGCAAAAGTTACTACACCTACAGAATCTTGTAGCATTAATGTAACAGTTGATGGTAAATCTGTTGGAAGTTTCCCTTTCCGTGTAAGAAGAATACCAGATCCTGTTGCTACCATTGGCGGTGTAATGAGTGGTGAAAATATGACCGTAGGCCAGATAAGAGCACAAGGTGGTGTGGGTGCTTTTATCAAAGATTTTCCACTGGATATAAAATATTCGGTTACCAGTTTTACGTTATCTGCCGATAATGATGAAGGAACCATTGATGAAGCACCTTGCCAGGGAAATACCTGGAGTGGTCAGGCAAGAGGAATTTTAAACAAACTGGTTTCGGGCAGAACAGTAACTGTAGATAACATCAGAGCAGTAGGCCCCGATGGACAGAATAGAAAAATACCCAGTTTGGTGTACTACATACATTAAAAATTATAGATATGAAAACATTTATTTTTAAAGCAGGAGTTTGTCTGGCGGCAGTTGTACTACTGGCACAGACAGCAGAAGCGCAACGTGGTGGCAGAAGAAGAACTACCAGCTCTAACAATAATGCTGGCAATACTAACCAGCCGGTTGATACGCTGGGAAAAAACCAGCAAAACAATAACAATGTAGCGCCGGCATATAACCCGTATGGAAATATTCCAATTGAGGTAGATTCCTCTGGTATGATTGAGAATGAAGTAAAGAAGTCATTGCGTCAGGATAATGCTTATGATAAAACAAGCCTTACCAAACGTAATCCTTTGCCTTACGAATCCCTGCGCTGGGATGATGCCTTGTATGCCGAAAAAGTTTGGCGTGAATTGGATCTTCGTGAAAAAGTAAATAAAGTATTTCAGTATGATGCACAGGATGATAATGGAAGTCAAATGTTCATTAATATCTTACTCAAAGCAGTTAATTCTGGAGAAGTAACTGCTTTTACTGATGACCGTTTTACAACTCCTATGAGTTTGCCCGAAATTCAGCAATTGACAGTAGGAACTGCTGATACAGTGCCTCAAACCGATGTAAACAATCCAAACATTATTGTTAAGTATGTAGTAACCCGTGCCAGTTTTGATCCTAAAAGTGTAATGAAATTAAGGATTAAAGAAGAGTGGGTATTTGATAGAGAATCCAGCAGAATGTTTTGCCGCATATTAGGAATATCTCCAATGAAAACATTAATTGATCAACGTACAGGAAAAGAAAGAGGTATTTCTCAAATGTTCTGGGTTTACTATCCTGATTTGCGCCCTATATTGGCCCGCTATGAAGTTTATAATCCAAAAAATATGGGACAAAGCCGGATGACATGGGAAGAGCTTTTTGAAAGCCGCATGTTTAGTAGTTATGTTTTAAAATCTACTATTGATAATCCGGCCAATAAGTATATCAGAAGCTATATCAAAGACCCCATTCTGGCCTTGCTTGAAGGTGATAATATCAAAGAAAAGATTTTTAATTTCGAACAGGATCTTTGGTCTTATTAATTCAATAGAAGTTTAAATATTTGTAAGGGCTGTCATTTTTATTGGCAGCCCTTTTTTTGTGCTTGCTGATAATATTATTTTTTTTGTAGATACATGTTACAACATCAGTTTACTTGTTGATCATTTTTTTTATAATTGAATTTCTGCTCAATTACAAAATAGTGTTTTTCCCATACCAAGAGGTCGAAACAGATGGTGACCAGATTGTAATAAATTGACAAATGTCAAGGGGTATAAATGATTGATTGTCTAAAAATTAATTTAGTGAGGTTCAAATTTTATTTTTCAAATATTTATAAAAAAAACCTGTCAAATCGTAAAAACACTATAGGAAAATTAAAAATTTATCGTATTTTTGTAACGGTTTTTCATAGGATATTGGATTTTAAAAACGGGGCTGAATTTCTATTCTGGCCCCATTTTTTTTGCCCCTATCGCTGAACAAAACTCATTGTTTCTCAGCTGTTTTATTAAAGTATGAGAATATCAAATTCGCTTTTTTCTCTCCAACCAATGAAATAAGTTCTGATGCCGCAACCGTTTTAATACGGGACACAGATTTATATTTATTTAATAGTAAATGAGCAGTTGTTTTTCCAATTCCTTTTATATCCTCTAGCTCATTCTTAAAAGTGCCACGACTTCTTTTAGCACGATGAAAACTAATACCAAATCGATGAACTTCATCTCTTATGATGCGTAAGAATTTTAATTCCTCACTTTGATATGGAAGCTTCATAGACTGTGTATCGCCTGTAAAAAATATTTCTTCAACATTTTTTGCAAGACCGATCAACGTTGTTTGTCCTGATAAATCTAATGCTTCAATGGCTTCAGTGGCGGCACTGAGCTGACCCTTGCCACCATCAATAATAACTAACTGAGGAAGGCTTTGATTTTCTTCCTTTAATCTTTTATAACGTCTATACACAGCCTCTTTCATAGTGGCAAAGTCATTAATGCCTTCTACCGTTTTTACATTAAAACGACGATAATCTTTTTTGCTTGGTACCCCGTATTTAAAACAAACCATGGCCGACACCGGGTAACTTCCCTGAAAATTGGAGTTATCAAAACATTCAATATGCACTGGAAGCTGTGGCAGTTTTAGTTTTTCCTGTACCTGTTGAATTAGATTATATTTTGAACTGTCTTTAATATTTAAAAGCAGTCGTTCTTTCTTTTTTATTTCTTCAATAAAATGCAGCGCATTTTTTTCTGATAGATCCAATAGTTTTTTTCTGTCACCCCCTTTAGGAATGGTGAGTTTAACATCAGTTTCAGGATAATCTATTTCAAATGGAACTACCAGCTCAAGGGCATCGCTATTAAAGTTTTGCCGAATGCGTACAATTGAAAAAAGCATCATCTCCTCTTTCGTTTCATCAAGCTTTGCTTCAAGCTTGCTTGTATGTGTTTGTATAATTGCCCCGTTTCTTACCATCAGGTAATTGACATATGCAATATTTTTTTCCTTTAGAATATTAAATACATCCACATTTCCTGTTTTAATGTTGGCAACAACTGATCTCGATTGGTAGCTTTCCAGAAAATCAATTTTCTTTTTTATCTGCGATGCTTTTTCAAAGGCCAGCTTTGAGGCTTCTTCTTTCATCTCATTCTTAAAATACTTTATAACCGGGCCTAAATTTCCTTTAAGCAAATTTTTTAAATGTGCTAAATTGTTTTGATAGTCTGCTTCAGTTTGCAATCCTTCGCAGGGACCTTTGCAATTGCCTAAATGATATTCCAGGCACACTTTAAATTTTCCTTTCTTGATATTATTTTCTGTGAGATTGAGTGTGCAGTTTCTTAAGGGAATCGTTTGTTTGATAAACTCCAGCAGTTCTTTTACTTTTTTTACAGAAGTAAAGGGTCCCAGATATTCAGACCCATCATCGGTTTTTTGCCGGGTGAGAAATACACGGGGAAAAGGCTCGTTTTTGATTACAATATATGGATAGGTTTTATCGTCTTTTAAATTGATATTATAACGTGGCTGAAATTCTTTGATTAAATTATTTTCTAACAATAAAGCATCTTGTTCTGTATTTACGATGGTAAATTCTATACGGTCAATCCTTTGAACAAGTTCATATGTTTTGTAACTGGTTAAAGTTTTGGTGAAGTAGGAACTCACCCTTTTTTTGATATGCTTTGCCTTACCAACATAAATTAATGTACTGGCTTCATCAAAATATTTATAAATTCCCGGTTGAGATGGGAGTGTAGGGGCAATATGTCGAAATGTTTCTGCAGTCATTAATTGTCCTGTTCATTCCAGGTTACTTTTATAATTTTTGTTTTTTCCGGTTGTCCGGGTTTTTGTGAAATGGTGGTTATTTGAAAGCTTTTATCCATTTGCCAGAACATTAATTTTTTGAGCGAACTGTCTCGATTGGATATTTCTCGTGTAATATAAATACTGCTGACTTTGTCGCCGGAAGGATTAGGAATAATAGAAAGCTCCTGTTGTTGTACTTCCTCCTTTTTAGGATCTAGGGGAGAATAATTAATTGTAACACGGTTTATCGTTTTATCATAGATTGTTTCTTCCTTAAATCGATTGGCAATTTTGGGGTTGCTAAGGTCAGGTATGGTTAAAAAATCTTTTGCGGCATCTGCAAATTGTTCTCTTGGAAGAAAAACGGTATCAGTATGGGTACTGTCACTAAGGTCAAGCTTTAGAATGGGATATAATGAAGTGTCCACATGTCTCACCTGTTCATTAATTAATGATACAACGGAAATAAATTTCTTTGCAGGTTCCGTTCTTTTGCTTTTGCAAGCTAATGCCGTTATGCATAAGCATATACAGATAATACCACCCTTTTTCATATTGAGCTTTTTGTAATAACGCTGAATGTCAAAAATAATTGAATTGTCTGCTCTAAAGTAAATATCCCGTCGGAAGGACAGGATATTTATGGTGATAAGCAGTAAGTATAATATTAATGAAGTGTAACTCCCAGTTTAATTCCAAAATCAAACAAATGCTCTTTTACCGGATAAGGCGCTTTAAAGCTGGAGAGGGTCTGATATCGGGCCTGTGGTCCTATCTTCCATTTTGTTTTTCCAGTTGTGAAAGTGGTATAAATTTCCAACCCGGTATTTACATTGAATTTTCTGATAAGAGATGGCATCTCTGCATAATTCTTATAATCAGTTGTAATGAGATAAGCCTGATCGCTTAAGATAAATGTAGGTTGAACAGTTCCAATAATTCCAACTGTTGTTTTCCCTTTTTTGGCCAGTTTCAAATCAAGCCCAAGAGGTACTGAGGCTGAAAAATAAAAATTGCGTAGCCAGTTTACTTCATTCCCGCTACTGAAGTTGCGATAATTAGTAGTAGTAGAAACAGAATTGGCGCCGGAGCCAGAATTTAATGCAATGGTAGCTATCTCACTGTTGGAATAAAATGCCCTGATATCATATTTGCTTACATTAAACTGAAAGCCACCTACGATATTTAGATTTTTGAATAACGGGTAAGTAGTTGTAAGTCCAAATTGAAGTCCAATATCGGGTTTATGCTTTACCAAACTATTGATGTCAGTAAATGCGGTATAACTTAAGTTATTTGAAACTGCCTGCGCTGAATTGATAAAATCTTTATTCTCACTCAATCTTCTGTAAGTAACAGTAGGTGTAACAAATATTTCCCAACTTAATTTCTTTCTTGATTTTCGGTACTTGTAGCTGTTAACAACACTTTCAATGGTCAAAGGATAGCTGTTTTGATCTTTTGCATCGGTTGTTTCAGTTTGTTTTACATCCATTTTTTTTGCTAAAACAATATCGTCTGGTTTTGTTGTAGGCACAGGTTCATCAATTAAAACAGGAGAAACAACGGGTGTAGAAAATACAGGTTTCTTAGAAATCAATGGTATGTTCATAGCAACATCCGGAACCTGCATATTTAAATTGATAGCATTTCCAGTGTTTGAAATTATTGTTATTAATGCAGGTAGTATTGAATTAGTAAATTGGTTGGCTATTTCATCTTCAGTCAGCTCTGTACTATTTGCCTCAGAGGAAAAGAGATTATTTTGAAAGGTTTCGGGAGTACTGAATTTTTCCTTTGGAGCTTGAACTATTACATTGTTTTCATTTTGCACTTTAAAAGGAATTGGCTGATTGGCAGCAGCTACAATGTTTACATTGATTGGCTTAATTGAATTTGTGTTAGTAGCTAAATGCCTTGCTGAAGGGTTGGATACCATAACACCAGTAACGGCACCAATACTTAATAAGAGAAGTCCGATGCCGATACCATACCATTTTCTACGGGTATGAAGGTTGTGATGAATGTTCTTCCATACTTTTTCAGATGGGAACATCCGGTATTGGTCAGCATTGTTCTTTACAAACTGCTCAAAATCTCTGTTATAAAATTTGTCATCCATTTCCAGTCAGCTATTTGGGTACGTTTTGGTTTATCTGCGATTGATGGCCAGCAACCAGTCAATCCCATTTTTTCCCGAACCATCAGTTCCGGTGGGTCGGGGTTTATGTAATATTTTTTTCCTAATCAAAATGTCTTCCAGCATAGCCTTTGCTCGAGTATACTGACTACGGCTTGTGCTTTCCTCTATATCCAGCATATTAGCAATCTCACGATGACTATAACCCTCTACGGCGTATAGATTCAGCACGGTTTTGTAACCAATTGGCAAAGACCTGATACATTCAACCACCTGTTTTGCCTGAATGATGGCAGGTACACTATCTTCTCTTACCTGTACACCAGTGGCATGAATGATGTCCACACTTTCGTTAAACTTCTTATTCTTTTTGAGAATATTGATACAGGTATGTACTACAATCCGTCTTATCCATCCTTCAAAAGCACCCCTGTTTTCAAAAGTGTGTATCTGTGTAAAGACCTTAATAAAGCCTTCCTGTAGCATATCTTCAGCATCTTCACGGTTGTGAGCAAAGCGATAACATACCGCCAGCATTTTGGGGCTATACCTGTTGTACAGTTCCCGCTGGGCTGTGGCATTATTTTTTAAACAACCTTGTAAGATGGCTTCCTCAGTCATAACTACCTGTTGGCTGCCTGTAAATTAGACAAAAATCTGATTCACTTGCTGCACAGAATTGTAAAAATTGATTTTTGGAGCAACCTTTTTTATTTTAGATGCCTGAAAATTGAAAAATCTCCCAAATCGATCAATGAATTGTATTAAAAACGACTAAAGGAAGCGCCGAGACAGGATTATTGATTAATGTGGTTTTTACGCCAAAAATTTGCTCAATTAATGTTTCTGTTAAAATAACTGCTGGTTTTCCTGTAGCAGCCATTTTTCCATCTTTCATAAAAAATAGCTGGTCGCCAAACTGAGCAGCAAGATTAATATCATGCATGACTGCAACCAATATGGTTTCTGTAGTTTTTAATTCGGTTGCAATTTCTAAAAACTCCTGCTGATAAGCAATGTCAAGATTATTAAGTGGCTCGTCTAAAAATAAATACCTCGCACTGTTCTTACTTTCCCAGATTTGAGATAGCACTCTTGCGTATTGTACTCTTTGCTTTTCGCCTCCACTTAGTGTCAGGTAATTTCTTTCTTTGAAGTTTTCTAATCGCATTCGGCTCATAACCTCTTCACATATTTTTTTATCTTTTTGTGAAGGTTGAAAATCAAAATGAGGATAACGTCCCATCATCACTACTTCTTCAACTGTGAGTGGGAAGCTAAGCTCCGGTTGCTGACTCATTACTGCTCTGATCTTTGCAAGCTCACTTTTTTTATAAGATTGGATAGGTTGATTGTTATATAAAACATTGCCGGTATAGGAATCGATTTCGCCACTGAAAATTTTTAAAAAAGAAGATTTGCCGGATCCATTTTGACCCATAATCATGTTAAAGGTTCCGGGCAAAAAATTTGCAGATACATCATGTAGTATTTGTTTTTTTCCAACCGAATAGTTTATTGAGGATATACTAAGCATTGTAACCTCCTTTTTGACCGGCTGTACCAAATTTTTTCAGAAGAATGATAAATGCCGGCGCACACACAACTGAGATAATAATTCCAACAGGTATTTCTGCAGGCGCTAATAATAATCTTGCCGCCATATCGGCCAGCGTTAGCAATAAAGCACCGATAATCATGGAAGCCGGTATTAATACCTTATTATCACTTCCCATCATTAATCGAATTATATGCGGAACTATAAGTCCTACAAAACTGATAACTCCAACAAATGCCGTAGCCACTGATACCATCGCTGTATTTAAAATCAGAATTGTGCTTTTTAGTTTTCTGGTATCTACACCTAGATAGTTGGCTTCTTCTTCTCCCAGAAGCAGGGCATTTAATTGTTTTGAAAAATAGGAGGAAACTATAAAAACAATAAGGGCCACGGCGCCTACAATAAACACTTGCAACCAAGAGGCCCCTGAAAAATTACCTAAGCCCCAAAAAGTGATGCTTCGGGCTTGTGGATCGCGGGCAATAAAACTCATAAACCCTACACCACTTAGCCCCATAGCATTCACCGTCATACCTACTAATAATAAGGAGGTAATTGAAACATGTTTTTCTCTTTTTGCAAGTGCATAAACGATATAAGTTGCTACAAGCCCTCCGGCAAATGCAAACAAAGGAACAAGAAAAGGACCAATGACACTTTTAAAAGCAGGGCTGATGTTGGAACCTAAAACAAAAATAAAAGAAGCACCAAATGCAGCACCGGCACTGGTTCCCGTCAGTCCGGGTTCTACAATTGGATTTCTGAACAACCCCTGCATTAACACTCCGCTTACTGCCAGAATGGCTCCGGTTATGGCGCATAATAAAACTCTGGGAAGCCGTAGTTCAAGGAAAACACCTTCATATATATTGGCCGATGGTTTTCCCTGAAAAAAATGTTTTAATGAAGAAAACATTTCTGCTGGACGAATAGATACGGCACCAAATCCTATTGCTGCAATCAATACAATGACAAGCACTAAAATGGATACAGGAAAAAAATATTTATTTTTTTTCAACATGTGGTTATGGGTGTATTATGTGTAGCATCTTTACAATGTTTTCGCCAGTGCGGGGGCCAAAATAAATCAGGTCATGTTCTTCAAAACGATAAATCTTTTTATTTTTCCCTGCATTTGTTAATGACACTCCAGGTACGTCGCTTATAAATTTTTCCATGTTACCCATTTGATCATAACCATAATCGGTCGCAATGATGATATCAGGATTGGCAGTTGCTACAGCTTCTGCGCTTATCTGTCTTGCGCCTTTGCCATTGTATTTGGCTACTTTACCACCAGCCATTTCAATCAGTTTGTCTGGAACACCATTGCGCCCACTCATTACAAAGTATATGTTATTTGCTCTGCCAAAATGAATAACCATTACAGATGGTGTATCTGTAAAGTGTATATTAGATACTGATTTTTCAGCAGCATCTATATCAGATTGCATTTTGTTTACAACTGAATCCGCTTTGCTTTCAACTCCAAAATATTTTCCAAGTTCTTTTAACAGTAATTCCGCACTGTCAATTGTGTTGGCTTTGCCAAATACCTTTATGTTCAATCCTGCTTTGGTGATTTGCGGCAAAACATTTTCGGGACCAATATCATTACTATGTATCACCAGATCGGGATTCATAGCTATAATGCCTTCGGGATTTAATGCCCGGTGATAGCCTACAGTTTTTAGCAGTTTAGCACTGTCAGGATATGTGCTGCTAAGATCAACGGCTACCAAATCATGACCTTTACCTAATGCGAATACCATCTCAGTAAGGTGCTTAGAAAGACAAACTATTCGCATATCTTTTTTACCATCGGCTTCTTTGTTTCCAAAGCGGCCACAACTCAATAGCAATGTTGTAAAAAAAAATAAAATGAATGATTTCATAATTTTTAAAATTAAAAAGCATGGTCGTAAAAATGATTACGACCATGCAGGGGCAAATTAATTAAAAGTATATCTCAGGTTCAATCCGCCAAACACAACTGCTTTTGGAGGGCCAGGAATGTAGGCATCAGGCAATTGGTTCACGAATATCATGATAGGGTATTTTGTGCCTGTAATGTTGTTTACACCCAGATATGCATCTAAATCAAAATGAGCGCTAATGTTTTTTCTGTATCCCAATTTCATATTGAGCAAATTGTAGCTGGTTGCTCTGCGTAATGCATAGGTTTCTGGATTTTGAGTCAGTCTTTCTTTTGCAAAGTTGGTTGGGTCTTTATACAAATGAGAAAAACTGGCATAAATACCTACATTAGTTTCGGCATCTATTCCCCAAGAGGCCATTACTCTGGGTGTGCCAAACACATCAAGACCACTGTAATCTACTGTGTCAATACCACCACCCGATGTTGTGCTGCCGGTTTTAAAAATGAAATTGTCGCCATACTTAAAGTCAGAATATGTAAAATTAATAAACGGTGTAAGATTTGAAATTACCCCTTTTCCATTTTTTATAACGGCATACTTTATGGCTGCTTCTATTCCTTTATGATCTTGCTCGCCTCCATTGATCATATAACTATAAGCGGTTGCAGTAGGAGGTGTAGCAGGCACTGGTACCGAAACGGAAGTCATTTTGTCTTTAAACTTCAAAGCAAACAACGAAAGCTGATAATTCAATTTATCATTTAATATAGTTCCCTTTGTTCCTATTTCAAATTGAGTTCCTTTCTCAGGTTTCAGTACACCATTTACTTTCCCTGTGGCATAGGCTGCCGGTGGTGTGCCCGATCCAATTTGTGGAGTGGTAATAAAAAAGTATGAACTTACCGGTGCTTTATATCCTGTACTATAAGCGGCATAAACAGAAAAGCCTTTTTTAAATATCTTGTTGATTGCAAAATGTGGCGACACCATTTTTTTATAAGTTGTATCATATCTTGATGGGTCTAACGTGCTGGCAGTTGGTGCTTTTATTCTGTCATCAAGCGTAATGTGCTGTGTACTTAATCCTAGTCCGGCAGTTATAGATATGTCTTCTGGCAATGCTAATGTCCACTCGGTAAACCAGGCAGTAGGAGTGGTTACAAAAGCATTGTTTGACTTAATTGTATTGATTACCCAATAAGGACTTACACCATAAGTATAAACTGATGGATTGGGATCAGCAGGGTTGGCTTTCATGCTATAGCCTAATACCTGTGCATCCTGTCTTTGTATTTCCAATCCCGTTACACCATTCAATGAAGTGTTGTTATTAATTGCGAAACGTGTATTGAATGAAGTACGTAAACCGTAGTTTACACTGGTTTTGTCTGTCCATCCGCCTGCGGAACTTACATCGCTTCTAAAACCTGTTCCAAATAAAGAAGTAGTGTTGGAAACATTATTACTGAAATGATAGACATGGGAGATGCCTGCTCTGAATGTACTCACTTTGCAATGGGCATTGTTTTTAATATAGTTTGGGTTGCCGGAATAATCATTGTTGTCCCATTGTGTAATGGTTAGCTCTCCTAATCTTTCGTCATAGCTG
>Ga0209063_1000337_pt1 | contig 35781 bp, 41 predicted proteins | sample KloWWTmeKNB19Kit_FD_187177 | JGI IMG/M metagenome (GOLD analysis project Ga0209063, IMG submission 187177) | Active sludge microbial communities from Klosterneuburg, Austria, studying microevolution and ecology of nitrifiers - Klosterneuburg... | ecosystem: Engineered > WWTP > Aerobic digester >... | reverse complement strand
ACCGGATTTAGGCAATGCCTTAATGATGAAAAATATGCCCCTGGGTACCAATGTACACAATATTGAAATGCAACCCGGCCAGGGAGGTATTTTGGTACGTAGCGCAGGAACCAGTGCACAGCTTAGTAATAAAGAAGAAAAATATGCGGTATTAAAAATGCCCAGTGGAGAAATCCGCAGGGTATTGGTAAACTGCTATGCAACAGTAGGCGTAGTAAGCAATAGTGATCACAGCCTGGAGCGTGCCGGTAAAGCAGGCCGCAACAGGTGGAAAGGCATCCGCCCAAGAACACGTGCCGTAGCCATGAACCCCGTAGATCACCCAATGGGTGGTGGCGAAGGTAAAGCAAGCGGTGGCCATCCACGCAGTCGTACCGGTAAATATGCCAAAGGCGAAATTACCCGTACAAGGGGCAAAGGATCAGATAAAATGATCATTCAGCGTAAAAACGGAAAAAAATTAAGTAAGTAAATTTCTATTGTTAAAATATTCCGCTAATAACGGGAAAATAAACAAACATTAAATATGAGTCGTTCGTTAAAAAAAGGCCCTTTCATTGATCTGAAACTAGAAACAAAAATCCTTTCTATCAATGAAGGCAAGTTAAAAAAAGGCGTAATCAAAACCTGGAGCCGCAGGAGCACAATTTCTCCCGATTTTGTTGGCCATACACTTGCAGTGCACAATGGTAACAAATTCATTCCGGTGTATGTAACCGAATTTATGGTAGGCCATAAGTTAGGAGAATTTGCTCCTACAAGAAACTTTAAAGGACACTCAAGCAAAAAAGTAGTATAAAACAGTTGCTCATATCGTTTGCCTGTTGCCGATGCAACAATGAAACAGATAAAGAGAAACGAGAAACAAAAATATAATGGAAGCAATAGCAAAACTCAGAAATTACCCTACTTCACCACGTAAAATGCGCTTATTGGCAGATTTGATCCGTGGAATGGAAGTAGAAAAAGCTTTAGCTACTTTGGAACACCATCCAAAGCATCCTTCGGTTCCTTTGCGTAAACTGGTATTAAACGCCATAAACAACTGGAAACAAAAAAACGAAGGTGCTGATGAAAGCGGCTTAATGGTAAAAACCATTTTTGTAGATGGCGCCAGGGTACTTAAACGTATGCGCCCGGCACCGCAAGGCCGTGGCTATAAGGTACGCAAACGCAGCAACCATGTAACCGTAATTGTAGACGCAAAATTAAAATAAAAAAATCTGGTTGTGCAGGTGCACAATCTCAAATTTTGAAATAAAAAATATGGGTCAAAAAACAAATCCGATAGGCGCCAGATTAGGCATCATCCGTGGATGGGACAGCAACTGGTACGCAAACAAAAAAGATTATGCTGCAAAACTTATCGAAGACGATAAGATCAGGAATTATCTCAATGCCCGTATCAACAAAGGCGGCATTGCCAAAATTGTAATTGAGCGTACTTTAAACAAGTTGATTGTTACCATTCATACTTCAAAGCCGGGTATCATTATTGGTAAAGGTGGCGGTGAAGTGGACCGTATTAAAGAAGAATTGAAAAAATTAACCGGTAACAGTGATGTGCAAATCAACATCCTGGAAATACGCCGCCCGGAACTGGATGCCAATATAGTAGCCGATACCATTGCCCGCCAGTTGGAAAACCGTATCAACTTTAAACGTGCCATTAAAATGGCCATTGCCTCTGCATTGCGTATGGGAGCAGAAGGCATTAAAGTAAAAGTAGGTGGCCGCCTTGGTGGAGCTGAAATTGCCCGTAGCGAAGAAATTAAACAAGGCCGTACCCCATTGCATACCCTGCGTATGGATATAGACTATGCCAGCGTATTTGCCTTAACTGTTTATGGAAAAATTGGGATAAAAGTATGGATTTGTAAAGGCGAAGTATTGGGTAAAAGAGATTTAAATCCCAACTTGCTTGCCGGCGGCAAACACGATGGCGCCGATAGGAAAGAAGGCGGCTTTGACAGGGGCGGAGACAGGCGAGGCGGCGGCGGACGTAGCGGAGACAGGAGAGATGGCGCAGGAAGGGGCGGAAGAAGATAATTTAAAAATTACAAAAGGATAAGGATTGAAACAATCCGTTAAAAAAATATAAGAAATGTTACAACCAAAAAGGACCAAACACAGGAAAACCCAAAAAGGAAGAATGAAAGGCAACACCAAGCGTGGCGCTACACTTGCTTTTGGTACTTTCGGACTCAAAGCATTGGATAGTGTTTGGCTTACCAGCCGCCAGATAGAAAGTGCCCGCCAGGCAATGACAAGGCACATGAAAAGAGAAGGAAATGTATGGATACGTGTATTCCCCGATAAGCCCATTACTGCAAAACCTGCCGAAGTGAGGATGGGTAAAGGTAAAGGTAACCCCGAAGGCTGGGCAGCCATTGTACAACCAGGCCGCATTATTTTTGAAGCCGATGGCGTAACCGAACAAGTAGCTAAAGAAGCAATGGAACTGGCAGCTCAAAAACTCCCTATACTTACAAAATTTGTAAAAAGCAGGGAGCTGGTTAGCTAATCCAAAACAATAAAATTAGGAATAGAGTTTAAAAAATAAAGAACATGTCTAAAAAAGCAGATTTTGTAAAAAGCATTAGCGCCTTAAGCAACGACGAACTGGTGGCTAAAATTAAAGAGGATGAACAGCGTTTAAAGAAGTTGCATTTTGCACACGCAATTGCACCCCTGGAAAACCCTCAAAGCATCCGTACGCTTAGAAAAGATATTGCACGCTTAAAAACACTATTAAAAAAAGTTCAATTGGGTGCTTAATTCACCCGGTAAATATTTAAAACGATGACAGCAACAACAACTTTGGCAGAAAACAGGAATTTACGTAAAACAAAAACGGGTGTAGTTTCCAGCAATAAAATGGATAAAACCATTACCGTAAAAGTAGAAAGAAAAGTAAAACACCCTTTGTATGGCAAATTCGTAAAAAAATCTACAAGCTTTCATGCCCACGATGAAAAAAACGAATGCAGCATCGGCGACCTTGTAAAAATTATGGAAACACGCCCTTTAAGCAAATCTAAACGCTGGAGGCTGGTTGAAGTGTTGGAAAAAGTAAAATAATATTCAGTACTAAGTACACAAATTAAAATAAAATGATTCAGCAAGAAAGCAGATTAAACGTAGCAGATAACAGCGGTGCCAAAGAAGTATTATGCATTCGTGTATTGGGCAATAGCGGGCAGGATTATGCAAAAATTGGCGATAAAATTGTAGTAAGCGTAAAAGATGCAATGCCTGCAGGCGGTATTAAAAAAGGAACCGTAAGTAAAGCGGTAATTGTTCGCACTACCAATAAGCTGCGCCGTAAAGACGGGTCTTACATCCGTTTCGACGATAATGCCGTGGTATTGCTCAACAACTCCGATGAGCCAAGGGGTACACGTATTTTTGGCCCGGTTGCCCGTGAACTCAGGGATAAAGGCTACATGAAAATTATTTCACTGGCACCGGAAGTGTTGTAAAAAATAAACATTAAAACTAAAAGTTGCCAGCTTCAGGTTGGTTTTACTTTAAAGCATAAATTATGAGCACAAGATTTAAACCAAAGTTCAACATCAAAAAAGGCGACCAGGTAGTAGTAATTGCCGGGGATGATAAAGACCTTACCAAACCCCGTAAAGTATTGGAAGTACTGGTAGAAAAAGCCCGGGTATTGGTAGAAGGCGTAAATATTGTAACCAAGCATACAAAGCCAACTGCTCAAAACACCAAGGGCGGAAGGATAAAACTCGAAGCGCCAATAGCTATTAGCAATGTAATGCTTTGGGATAAAAAAAGCGGCGGCCCTACAAAAATAAAACGCAGCCGTGAAAATGGTAAATTAGTTAGAACTGCAAAAAAATCAGGGGAGGTAATTAAATAATGAGCACTAAATTAAACACAACCCGCCTTGCGGATAAGTACAAAAAAGAAGTGGTTCCTGCACTTATGAAAAAGTTCAGTTACAAAACCATAATGCAAGCTCCACGCTTAACAAAAATTTGCTTGAACCGTGGTGTAAACGGCGCTGTTAACGATAAAAAGCTGGTGGAAATTGCCGTAGAAGAACTATCTACCATTACCGGCCAAAAAGCGGTTTCTACGTTTTCGAAAAAAGATATATCCAACTTTAAGTTGCGTAAAAACATGCCCATTGGCGCAAAAGTTACCCTTCGTGGCGTAAAAATGTATGAATTTTTAGACAGGCTGGTATCGGTATCATTACCCAGGGTGCGTGACTTTAAAGGAATAAATGATAAAGCATTCGATGGCCGTGGCAATTATACACTGGGCGTTACTGAGCAAATCATTTTTCCCGAAATTGATATTGACAAAGTAAATAAAATCACCGGCCTGGATATCACTTTTGTAACAACGGCAAATAGCAATGAAGAAGCAATGGAATTATTGAAAGAGCTGGGCATGCCGTTTAAAAATGTAAAAAAAATAATTAATCAATAAGAATTTAAAAAAACATGGCAAAAAAATCAATTGAAGCCAGGCAAAGAAAAAGGGAAAAAACTGTTGCCAAATTTGCAGAAAAAAGAGCTGCATTAAAGGCAGAGGGAAATTATGCAGCATTAGCCGCACTTCCCCGTAATGCATCACCTGTGCGGTTAAAAAACCGTTGCCAATTAACCGGCCGTCCCCGTGGCTTTATGCGCCATTTTGGTCTCAGTCGTGTAATTTTCAGGGACATGGCTTTACAGGGAAAAATTCCGGGAGTAACCAAAGCAAGCTGGTAATTTCCACGGATATTCAACAGGATATCGCATTGTAACAAACATTAAAAAATCAATTAACTAATATAAACAATGGTTACTGATCCAATTGCAGACTATTTAACAAGAATTCGTAATGCCCAAATGGCCAACCACCGTATCGTGGAAATTCCTGCCAGCAAATTGAAAAAAAGGATTACGGAAATTTTGTACACTAAAGGATATATCCTTAAGTACAAATTTGTAGATGATAACAAACAAGGCACCATTAAAATTGCCTTAAAATACGATGGTAACACCAAGTTGCCCGTAATTCAAAGCCTGGAAAGGGTGAGCCGCCCAGGCCTGCGTACCTATGCAAAACCCGAAGAATTTAAAAGGGTTAAAAACGGCCTGGGTATTGCCATTATCTCTACTTCCAAAGGAGTTATGACAGATAAAGAAGCCAAAGCCCAAAATGTAGGCGGAGAAGTTCTTTGTAACATTTATTAAAATAAAATCAAGCAATTATATTGAAAATGGATAGTTGCAAGGATACAGATTGATAACATAAGCCTTTTATACGGGCTGAACACAATCTAAAAAAAATACATTTTCGTTCATAAGTATAAAAATTATTACAATGAGTCGTATAGGTAAGCAACCCATAAATCTCCCGTCAGGAGTTACTCTTACAGTTTCAAAAGTAAACGAAGTAACAGTAAAAGGCCCAAAAGGTGAATTGAAACAACCCATTGACAGGGATATTAAAGTTGAAGTAAAAGAAAACATTGTTGAACTGGGGCGCCCAACCGATCAAATACGCCACCGTGCGCTGCACGGCCTTAGCCGTGCCTTAATCAACAATATGGTTAAAGGCGTTACCGATGGGTATAAAAAAGAAATGGAACTGGTAGGTGTGGGTTTTAAAGCAGCCAACCAGGGCAATACGCTGGATTTATCATTAGGCTATTCTCATAATATTATTTTTGATTTACCCAAAGAAATTAAAGTAGCCACAGCACAGGAAAAAGGGAAAAACCCAACCATAACATTAGAGAGCAACGACAAGCAATTGCTGGGCCAGGTGTGCGCTAAACTACGCAGCCTGCGTAAGCCGGAGCCTTACAAAGGAAAGGGTGTGAAGTTTGCCGGTGAAGTATTGAGGAGAAAAGCAGGTAAAGCAGCAGGTAAGTAATAGTTAAAAGTTCAAATATTTTCCCGGCAGCATCGGGAGTTAAAATAAAAATAAAATGAGTAATAAAAAAACAGCGGCAAGGCAAAAGATCAGGTTCCGCATCCGCAAAAAAATAAGTGGTACTTCCGAAGCGCCACGCTTAAGTGTATTCAGGAGCAATTCAGAAATTTATGCTCAATTGATAGATGACAACTCCGGGCTTACCCTGGCTTCGGCATCCTCAAAGCAAAAAGATATTAATGCACAAAAAGCGCCTAAAACCGAATTGAGTAAAATGGTGGGCCAGGCTATTGCCAAAAAAGCAACTGAATTGGGTATTAAAAAAGTAATTTTTGACCGTAGTGGTTATATATATCATGGCCGTGTTAAAGCCGTTGCCGAAGGCGCAAGAGAAGGCGGACTTGAATTTTAATTAAAAAATTGTAAAAAGCAAAAATGTCAAACGTAGTTTCAAACAAAGTAAAAGCAGGCGACCTTGAGTTAAAAGAAAAAGTAGTTGCCATTAACCGTGTGGTTAAAACAACCAAGGGTGGCCGTGCATTCAGCTTTTCTGCTCTTGTTGTAGTAGGTAACGAATCGGGCGTTGTTGGCCACGGATTGGGCAAAGCCAAGGAAGTACAGGAAGCCATTACCAAAGGCATTGAAGATGCAAAAAAGAACCTGGTAAAAGTTCCTATAAGGCATGGTACCATTCCGCATGACCAGTTTACCAAAGAAGGTGCAGCAAAAGTATTGATTAAACCTGCAGCGCAAGGTACTGGTGTAATTGCCGGTGGCAGCATGCGTGCCGTTTTAGAAAGCGCAGGCATTACCGACGTTTTAGCTAAAAGTCTTGGCTCGGCAAATCCGGCCAATGTAGTTAAAGCTACAGTAAAAGCGCTGGCAAGCCTTCGGGAACCAATTGCCGTTTCAAAAACAAGAAATATTTCATTAAAGAAAGTATTTAACGGATAATTAATGAGTTTATAGTTGCAGGCACTTTAATAAACCAAGAGCCTTGAACCATCAACCAAATAATATGAAAAAGATAAAAGTAACGCAGGTAAAAAGCGCAATTGACAGGCCGGAACGCCAAAAAAGAACCTTGGTTGCATTGGGTTTAAAAAAAACAAATGCATCTGTAGAAGTTGAAGCTACTCCACAGGTTTTGGGTATGGTGAACAAGGTAAACCACCTGGTAAAGGTTGAAGAACTGGCCTGATTTGGCAATATTATCTTGATAATGGCCTTTTGGTTTTTAACCGGCACATTATCTGCAAAAAAAAAATCAAGTAATCAACAAGCGAGCCCCGAATGCTTTCGGGGCGTAAGTTTAAAATAAAAGCAACATGAAATTACATTCTTTAAAACCTGCAAAAGGTTCTACACACAAAGAAAAACGCCTGGGCCGTGGCGAAGCAAGTGGTAAAGGCGGTACCTCTACAAAAGGTAACAAGGGCGGCCAGAGCCGTGCCGGCTATAAAAGCAAAAAAGCACACGAAGGCGGACAAATGCCCATCCAAAGGCGCTTGCCAAAACGGGGTTTTAAAAACATCAACAAAGTAGAGTATAATGTATTTAACCTGGGAAGAATTGACCAGCTTGCAGAAAAATACAGCCTTACCGAAATAAGCCCCGAAAACCTTTATATCAACGGGCTGGTAAATCAAAGGGCTTTAATAAAAATCCTCGCTACCGGTGAGTTAAAAGGTAAGTATACTTTCAAAGTAAACGCCATAAGCCAAAAAGCCAAATCGGCTATTGAAAGCGCAGGCGGCACCGTTGAAATACTTAAATAATTTCACGATATTTGCAAACGCTGCAACCAGCTATTTCTTTTTTGGACAAATTTAAAACAGCAAATCACAAGTGAAGAAGTTTATTACCACACTTAAAAATATCTGGAGCATTGAAGAGTTACGCAATAAAATATTGTACACGCTCCTTCTTTTGTTCATTTATCGCCTTGGTTCTTTTATCGTAATTCCGGGTATTGACCCCAACAAACTGGATGCACTGCACAGCAGTACACAAAACAGTGGTATGCTGGGCCTTTTAGATGCATTTGTAGGCGGCGCTTTTTCCAAAGCCTCTATTTTTGCCCTGGGTATTATGCCTTATATCTCTGCATCAATTTTTATGCAGCTGGTAACCATACTGGTTCCGCAAATGGCCAAAATTCAAAAAGAAGGCGAAAGCGGAAGAAAGAAAATAAACCAATGGACCCGGTACCTTACAGTAATTGTAACCGTATTTCAATCTGCAGCTTATATTGGCTATTTAAAAAGCCCGGCAAATGCAGGCGCTTTAATACCTGGCTACGGTGTAGCATTTTTTTGGGTTTCTACCGTAGTGTTGCTCACAGTAGGTACATTATTTGTAATGTGGCTGGGCGAAAAAATTACCGACAAAGGTTTAGGTAATGGTACTTCCATCATTATTATGATTGGTATCCTTGCCCGCTTACCCCAATCTTTTATGCAGGAGTGGACAGCCCGTTCTACCGGCGGTGCAGGTGGCTTGCTCATTATGCTGCTCGAAATCCTCTTTTTGGTAATTGTAATTTTGGGAATTATTATGCTGGTAATGGGCACAAGAAAAGTACCGGTAAACTATGCAAAACAAATTGTAGGCAACCGCCAGTTTGGTGGTGCCAGAAACTTTTTGCCCTTAAAAGTAAATGCATCAGGGGTAATGCCCATCATATTTGCCCAGGCAATTTTATTTTTGCCCACCTTTATTACAGGCTTTACCAATAGCGGCTTTGCCAAATATTTTACTGATCATACCAACTGGATTTATATGCTGGTATATTCCTTCTCGGTAATTGCTTTTACCTTTTTATACACGGCTTTGCTTTTTAACCCCAAGCAAATGAGTGATGAGTTAAAACGCAATAATGGCTTTATTCCCGGCGTAAAGCCCGGGCAGGATACCGCCAATTATATTGGCACCATTATGGACAGGATAACCTTACCCGGCGCTATTTTACTTGCCCTTGTAGGTATTTTGCCCGGCCTTGTAGAACTTGGCTTTGTAGGCATGCAGCAAAGTTTTGCTACATTTTTTGGGGGCACCTCTTTATTAATTATGGTAGGGGTAATTTTAGATACATTACAGCAAATAGAAACTCAGTTGCTCATGCGCCAATACGATGGGTTAATGAATAGCGGGCGCATACAGGGAAGGCAGGCCGTATCTTCCGGTATGTAATTGCATTCAAAAATATATAATTCAAACCCCGGCGCACACTCGTTGGGGTTTTTTGATAAAAATGATACAGTATAAAACTAAAGAAGAAATTGAAATCATGCGCCAGTCCTGCTTACTGGTAGGCATGGCGCATGCCGAAGCTGCAAAAATTTTAAAACCGGGTATTACCACATTGGAAGTAAATAACCTGGTGCATCGTTTTATTGTAGATAATGCTGCTGTTCCATCTTTTTTAAATTATGGTGGTTTTCCGGCAGCAACCTGCATTTCGGTAAATGATGAAGTAGTACATGGCTTTCCTAAAAACGAACCACTGAAAGATGGCGATATTATTTCGCTGGATATTGGCGTTTTAAAAAATGGCTTTCATGGCGATAGCGCATATACTTATGCTATTGGCGAAGTAAGCGCTGAAGTAAAAAAACTTTTAAAAGTTACCAAAGCATCTTTATACATTGGTATTAATAAAGCCCGTATAGGAAACCGCATAGGCGATATTGCTTTTGCCATACAGGAATATACTGAAAAAATTCATGGCTATGGCGTAGTGAGAGAACTGGTAGGGCATGGCCTTGGCCGCAGCCTTCATGAAGACCCACAGGTGCCCAACTACGGAAAGCGTGGCACAAAAGAAAAGCTCAAAGCAGGCATGGTGCTTGCCATTGAGCCCATGATAAATATGGGAACAAGGGAAGTGGAATTTTTAAAAGACGGGTGGACCGTATTAACCAAAGACAGGAAACCCTCTGCCCATTTTGAACACGATATAAGCATCACGGATGGAGCGCCCGATATTTTATCTTCATTTGCAGCGTTGGAAGCTGCAGAAAAGGCCAACCCAAATTTAACCTGGAGCCACGATTAACAACCCAAATAAAATGGCCAATCACAAACTCGTAGTAATTGGTGCTGGCGCTGCCGGTTTTTTTTGTGCCGTAAATGCAGCAAGGCTTTACCCTTCTTTGCAGGTAATTATTGTTGAAAAATCTTCTAAACTTTTAAGTAAAGTAAAAGTAAGCGGCGGAGGCCGTTGCAATGTTACCCATGCCTGTTTTAGCATTGCAGAAATGATAAAAAACTATCCCAGGGGAAATGCCTTTCTCAAAAAAGCTTTTCATCATTTTTTTACAAGCGATACCATCCAATGGTTTCAGGATAGGGGCGTGCAATTAAAAACTGAAGCCGATGGCAGGATGTTCCCCGTTACCGATAGCTCACAAACCATTATGAATTGTTTGCTGAGTGAAGCCAATAAATATAAAGTACAAATAATGATGAATGCTGCTGTGGAAGATATTATTCCAGGCAAAGAAAATCACCAGGTAGTTTTTCAAAACAAAAAAAAAATTACTGCAGGCTATGTATGCATTGCCTGTGGTGGGTTTTCTAAATGGGAACAATTTAACTGGCTAAGTAAACTTGGCCATACCATTGTGCCACCGGTACCCAGCCTTTTTACTTTTAATATTGCCCGTAATTCTGCGGAGAAATTAATGGGTATTTCAGTACCCAATGCGCAGGTTAAAATACCCGGTACTAAATGGGAACAGGCCGGTGCCGTATTAATAACGCATTGGGGTTTTAGCGGGCCAGCGATATTAAAGCTAAGCGCTTTTGCGGCAAGGGAGTTGTACGAAAAAAGCTATAACAGTAAAATTAATATCAATTGGATAGGTAACGTAAGTGGTATAAAGTATAACGAAAACCTGCTGAATGAAAAATTATGTCAACTACGTTTTGAAAACGCAGCACAAAAAATTTATAATAAAAATCCCTTTCAGTTGCCCGCAAGGTTGTGGGAATTTTTACTGGCCACTATAAATATCAACAGCAGTTTGCGCTGGGCCGATTTGCCAGCAAAGCAGCAAAATTTATTAAGTAAAATATTATGTGCACAGGAGTTTGAGCTAAAAGGTAAAACAACATTTAAAGAGGAGTTTGTAACGGCCGGTGGTATTGCACTAAGTGAGGTAAATGCATCAACCCTGGAAAGCAAAAAGCAACCGGGCATTTATTTTGCCGGCGAAATTTTAGATATAGATGGTATTACCGGAGGCTTTAATTTTCAAAATGCCTGGACCACGGGGTTTATAGCTGCACAGGCTATTGCAAAAGCCGCTTTTAATTGCGTTTAATGCTAAGTTTTTTCTTATTTGTAATTAGGTGCTGTTTTAAATTAAAAGATACAAACTCCAGGATTCCTATAGGATTTACCACTCCTCCACGCTTTGGTTTGTGGCACACGAAACAATTTTCCGTAATAAAATATCTTATAACTTTAAGCGGTGAAAACAGTACGCAAATCTTACACCGAAACAAATAAGATTTATTTTTTTACGGCAACCATTTATAAATGGCTGCCATTATTTAATGACAGCGAAAACAAAGCGTTGATAATAGCGTATTTAAAAGAACTTTAGGAAAGAGATTTGATAAGGGTATTTGCTTTTGTAAAGATGCCCAACCATATTCACTTTATTTGGGAGCAAATAAATAAAAATAGGAAGGATACAGCGCAGGGTAGTTTTTTGAAATATACAGCCCATATAAAAGTATAAATGAGTATATACTCAAATTTTTTTTTGTTAATTAAAAAATAATCCTACATTTATTTGGTAATTCGTTTTTGAACCCTTCAATACCTGGCAATGTACCCGAAGGTTCTAATATCAACGCTATCGCTTATACTTGCTGTATTGCTTTGCCATGCACAGGCAGACAGTATTGAAGCAACTATCTTAAAAATCCCCGATAAATTTTTTAGCCAAACAGGCAATAAGATAGATAAATATAGCAAACGGATAACCGGCAAAACAAAAAAATCTTTAGCGAAGTTAGCACGCTGGGAAACCAAAATTAAAGCGCTGCTGTAAGCGTCCCCTTTTTTCGGTCAACCCAAAATTTTGAGTATAATATACGTGGCTGGCTACTGGGTATGAACAGGCTATATTTAAAAAATGATACCCAAAATAGTTTTTTTGGCTACGAACTGGGCTATAGCGATACTTTAAACAGCTTATTAGGTACCAGTTACCAAAAAGCCCTGTATAATGGAAACATTACCGGAACGGTATGGAGGAGCAAAGGCGATGGCCAGTTGCGTAAATACGATTATAGTTACGATGCCGCAGGCAGGCTTTTGAGCGCCGCTTTTACCCAATTTACCGATGGCGCTTTCAACCTCTCGGCAGGTATAGACTATTCTGTAATGATGGGCAACGGGCAAAGCCCTTCAAGCGCTTACGATGCCAACGGCAATATTTTATATATGGTACAATATGGCTTAAAACTTGGCAGCAGCGCCCTCATTGACAGGCTTAGCTATGCCTATACCAGCTCCGCCAATAAACTTGCCAGGGTAACCGATGCCGTTAACGACCCCAATACCAGGCTTGGCGATTTTAAAGACGGCGCTAATACAGGCGCCGATGATTATTTATACGATGTAAACGGCAACCTTACCCAAGACCTCAATAAAGGCATTGCCAACATAGTATACAACCAGCTCAATTTGCCTGAGTTTATAGACCTTGTAGAAAAAGGAACGGTGCGCTATACTTATACCGCCGCAGGTACAAGGCTCAAAAAACAGGTTTTTAACAGGCAAACTCAAATTACTATTACTACGCTCTATCTTTCTGGCTTTGTTTATGAAACTAAGCAAGATTCGGCAAATAATGTTTTATACAATAACAAATTGCTTTTTTGCGGCCAGGAAGAAGGCCGCATAAGAGCTTTGTACGACAGCCTTAGCCAGCCCGGCTATATTACCGGCTTTGCCTGCGATTATTTTATAAAAGACCACTTGGGCAATATAAGGGCCGTTATTACCAGCCAAAAAAAGGAAGACCAGTACCCACCTGCCAGTATGGAAACCGCACAAGCCACAACCGAAGAAGCCTTGTATGCCAACCTGCCGCAAACAAGAACTTTAAAAACCACGGTGCCCGGCTACCCAGCCGATACTTATACCAGCCCCAATGATTATGTTGCAAAAGTAAGCGGCGATGGAAACAAAATAGGCCCTTCCATTACCCTAAAAGTAATGGCCGGCGATAAGTTCAACATAAGGGTAACAAGCTGGTACCGGCTTAATGGCGCAGCGCCTGGCAACCCTGTAAACCCACTTACCAGCCTGCTTGCCGCAATGCAAGGCGGCGTAGGCGGTGCCGCTGCGGCCAGCCATGGCGCTACTATTGGCGCACAGTTACAAAACGGTAATATACTTACCCCCGCCGCCACCCAGTTTTTAAACAGCCAAACCTACAATAGCCAAAAACCCAAAGCCTTTATAAACTGGATATTGCTCGATGAGCAGTTTCAATACACCGCCGGCGGTTTTGAGCAGGCCGGCAACAATGAAGAATTAAAAGAACATATTTTTAACCAGGTATCCATCACAAAAACCGGTTACCTTTATGTATATGTAAGCAACGCCACACCCAACATAGAAGTGTTCTTTGATAATTTGCAGCTAACGCACAGCCGGGGCACACTGCTCGAAACCAATGAATACTATCCCTTTGGGCTGCTCATGAAAAATATTTCGTACCGCAGCCAAAGAGAAGCGGGCTTTGCAGAAAATAAATATAAATACAATGGCAAAGAAGAACAAGCCAATGAGTTTAGCGAAGGCAGCGGCCAGGATATGATAGACTATGGCGCAAGAATGTACGATGCACAAACCGGCCGCTGGCAGGTAATAGACCCACTTGCCGAAATGAGCAGGCGCTGGACGCCCTATAATTACGGCTATAACAACCCCATACAGTTTATAGACCCCGATGGCCGGCGGCCGGTAACACCCAAAGAAGGAGGCTGGAACCCAACAGCAACGCTTGATTTGCAAAATAAATTAAACAACTCAAGATATGATTGGAGCGGTGCAGATGCCTGGGAACGCCAGGTTGCTATGGACAATGGTAATTCAAATTCTTGGTTTAGGCCGGGTGCAGGAAATAATGGCACTTCTTATTTTGATGCAAAGGGTAATTTGTTATATCAAACAACAAGTCAAAACTATTGGAGGGTATTTGTAGTTTCAGATATATACAAACAACAGTTCATTAATAATGTAGCACAATTCAAAAAGGGCAACCCAAGTACTATAATGCAACTGTATTTTGATATTAGTAATATCTTATGGAATGAAAATAATTTTGGTGCAAATGGCGATGCATATGATTTAAATTCCATTAACCATTTTTACAAAGAGAATTATCAAAAATTCAACATTCAAAAAATTGATAATTTACCTATTGAATTAATGGATAAAATTACGTTAGATGGAAATGAAGTTTCTAAAAAATTTATAACATCTTTAAAAGGTGCCGAAGCAAGTTTTAGCATGAAGAAAGACAAAGGAGTATGGACTGTTGACATGCAGACAATCAGTTCAAATAATAGTTTTAATACTTCAGATGCGGGAAGTTCTGGGGTGCCCAATGGACATTTACATCCGTATGCAGCATCATTAATAGGCCATGATTTATCTTATTCTTTTGGCGGCAAATGGACTCATCTCGGAAGAGTTAATAATGGGGCGCTTGTTTCCCAACCTGATTTTAATAGGGCGAGAGACCAAAATAAAACTTTTGGTACTCAATATAATATTATGATTAACATTAACTCTATTATACTTTATAATGCGTCAGGAAACAATCCTATTTACATTAACCGTTAATAAAATATTGATATGAAACTATTAGCATTTTGTATAACTATTATATTTCTATTAAGTTGTCATTCCCCTGTAAAGCAACTGGAAACGGATCAAAAAAATCAAACGCAAATAAATTCTATCCCATCCAACAGAAGAGGTGTAAAGATTAAAGATTTGAAATCCATTGCATCTGCGCTGGATACAGTAAACAAATACGGATTTGCCACCATAAATGATTCTTTAAGAAAAATAATCTATGGTATCAATGGATTTTGTTTCTATGAAGGACAAGGCAAATGGTTTCCAGCAATGTTTAATGTGGTATTGGTTGAGATAAAAAAAATATCTCAAAGAAGTTTTGAGTTTAACTATTCAATATTTGCTAATGATTCTTCTGCTGTTCTCTTGCAATTCAATGTAGGTTGCTATGATATTCATACGTTTGAATATGATTATATTGAGAAAAAAATAATAAAAACTTCAATTGGTCAGGAAACATCAACGATTGCTGGTGATGGGATTATCAGCATTTATAAAAGAAAAGTTAATAGTAATGAGTTTAAAAAAAATATTGAACAGTACCATAATCTGTTGAGTGCTGAGTTTATTAGGCTTATGACAGATCGAATTAAAAAGTGATGGTTTATCGGGCTTTGCAGAAAATAAATATAAATACAATGCCTGCACAGAACTCAACGAAGAACTGGATGTACAGTATTACGAAACGCCCTTGCGTAATTACGACCCACAAACGGGCAGGTTTAATTGTGTAGATGTACTGGCCAAAAAAACATGGGGAGTATCGCCTTACCAATATGGGTTTAATAATCCTGTATTTTTTAATGACCCTACAGGTGCGCTTACAAAAGCAGAGTTTGATAAGTTAATAGAAACACTATGGGGAAGCAATTATGGTGGCCATTGGAGTGCAAAGGAAAATACAGGTACTTTTGAATATGGAGGAGGATCGTATTCTTTTTTTGGCAGTGCCGATGAAGCATTTGGGGCAGGAGCAGGCCTTATGGCAGATAATGGTTGGTGGGGGCTTAATAAAGGATGGGCAACAAATTTTGAAAGTGCATTGCAGGCGTACAATGGAGGAAAATTTACCCCGGGTATGGTTACAGGCTATTATATGCAAAAATGGGAAAGCCAGCAGGCATATAATATCAGCAGCGATTACTCGCCCAATGGCAAAGGATTTAATACGGTGTACAACACCGAGTATATTGGTACCATGGAAAATGTGCTGAATAAATATACTTCCTATGATAAGATGATGGAATTGTTTGCAGGTAATAAGAAATCATTTGAATGGACCTGGGGTTTAGATATGGCATTAGGAGCGGCGGAAACTAATGCAGGGAACATTATTAAAAACAGGTATATCATCTCATGGCCCGGATATGGCCCTCAACCCGTGCAGGGCCCTGTAACGGTTAAGTTGCCAATTGGGAAAACTTTTGATGTAAGTAGAAAAGTATTAAATAATACAGCAGGTGTTTTGAAATGGGGTGGTAGAGCATTAGGTGTAGCAGGAATTGTGGGCACGGGTATTGAAATCTATAATGGAGAAAAAAGTTTAATAGGTGAAGGCGGTTTAGATTTAATAATGGGTGGGGTAGGTTTTATACCGGGAGGGGGTTGGATTGTAAGCGGTGCTTATTTCGGTGGTAAAGCGTTATTGGAATGGGCGGATTGGGATTTTTGGAACAATTAAAATTGTACTCATTCATGAAAGCTTTTTACTTTTTAAACTATGTGATTTATGCTTACTATGTAAGAAAAAGAGATAGTGTGCCGCTAAGTGCATCTTTTTTCTTACCCATTTTATTTTTATACTTTAACATATTTTCAATTATTTATTGGTTAAGCATCTTTTTTAATTTTCAACCACCTTTTACAAAGGGGTATGCCATATTTTTTTTTATTCTGCTAGCAATGCTAAGTTATTTTTCGTTGTATCATAATTCCCGATACAAAAGCATATTTGCATACTTTGACGAGCAAGCAAACAAAAACAAAAAATACAGGAAATACGTTTTTATTTATATCATAGCATCCATAGTACTATTCTTATCAACATTAGTTGCCGCAGATATTAGGTTTGATGGGCATCTATGAAGTTAAAAAGAGTTTAATTGGTGAAGGCAGACTTGATTTAATTATGGGCAGAGTTGGCTTGGACTGCAGAAATTTTAAATGGCACATCATCCACCTGGACACAAGCATCCGGCTCAACAGAAGGTAGTGAATCTCAAACATTAAATACAGTAGTAATTGGGCAAACCACTATGAAAATTAAAGATTATTGGGGATATGCAATGGCATGGGGAGAAGCCAATTCGGAAGCATCGTATAGCTGGTATGGTGGGAAGCAGTATTATGATGTAATGTGGAACCACAATTATGAACTTTTTAAAAGTCGTAAGCAGCGAGGGGTGGCAGTACAAAGCTCTGGAGACAGAGCCAGCTATGATAGACAATTGCCGGGCTTGATGGCACAATATCAGAGAGAACAAAGTGCTTTACACACAGAACGCATGATGTATGCAGGTATTGGCGCAGGCATTGCAGCGCCACTTGCAGTATCGGCGGTTTTGGAAAGTGGTGCGGTGAATGGTGCGATGGGGTTGTATAGTACTATGTCAGTTTCTGTTTCCGAATTATCTTTCAACTTTGGTTCATCTGTTTATGCAATAGCTAACAATGTTCGTAATACAATAGGAATCGGCACTGCATCATATTTTACAAGAAATAGTGAAATTGCAAAAGTGCTTAATAAATGGGGTGATGGTACATTTCAACCATTAACCTCTGAAGGATTGATTAATTTTAGAGAGAACTACCAAACTGTTCAGTATTATTTCCCAAATTTATTACCTCAAATGCCATAATAATGTCTCCTGAATTAAATGAATTTAGTCAATATCTAATTGACAAAAAATTCAAATTGAATAATAAGCAAAAGCAAAATCTACACTTTAACTCAATCATAAATTTCTTTTTTCACTTTGACAATTTAACAGAAGGGAAAGACAAGAGAGATGTTGAAAATTTACTATTAGAATATTTTGAAGTTGTAAAAACAAAAGGGTATTCATTAGATTTAAAGGACAGAAAGAATTATTTTTATTCTCACATAGAAAAAATTGGAGGAATCTTTCATTTGCAACTAGGATTTAAAGTGTTTATGGGAATCCCTTCTGCACTTTTTGGAGGTATTATTACAGATTTGGTTATGCTTGTTTTTGGGGTATTAAAATTATTGTACTATATTCCTCTATTTACGTTATTATTATTAGGATACAATTTTTTTTTATTAAAATTTTATGGGAACAAAAAAAAATTGTATGGCCCAAGTTATTAATTGGACACAATGTCCTCGTGGGAAGGCTTCACGGCGAATTATTCTTCCAATCCTTTTGTGTTTGCCTTTTCTTCCCAACAGCGTCTCCTGCAATGCTCGGTGAGTACCCTACACATTGTTTTTTTTACACAAAACCACACCAACATTAACACAGCGCATCAACAAAAATGCAAAAAATTCCGCCTAAGAGTAGCATTACCAAGGCCCATGCTACCAAAGAACAAAAGTTGCGTAAAGCTGTTACCCGAAATCGGGCTGTATTCGATTTCGGGGGCCTTTTTTTGTTACTTTTTTGGGCAGGCAAAAAAGTAAAGAATAAAATTTAAAAAAAGCGCAGAGAAAAAAGTCCGCAGAGTTTCCGCAGAGTTTGTTTTTCGTTGCAAATTCTATATGTTCTTTGAGTGCACTTTGCCTTTTTTTTCGCTTTGTTTTCTTTTGCCAAAAAGGGAAAAAAAGTATTTCTGCAAAGTGATTTCTTATTATTTAGTTGTGATTCGTATTTAAATTGAAAATTAGATTTGATTCATAAATTTTTATAATACTTAAATAAAACAGCCCGGAAATACCGGGCTGTTTATTAGCAAAAAGTAAAACAAGAACAAAGTTTAAATATTAATTGTTCCTTTTATAAACAATTTCCATCGTTTTAAATTCTTTGCCATCCGGGCCTTCCATATACATTTCCATAACATGAGTGTTATCATCTACTACAGTAAAAGTTTCCTTTACTTTTGAATCTTTACCTGTCATGGGGTCGGTCATAAAACCGTTAAGGGTCATTACTTTTTTAGGGTCGTTCCATTCTCCTTTTAAGTGCATTATACCTGTACCCATATTATCTATCCAGGTACTTTCAAATACTTTTTTGGCATTATCATAAGCCAAAATACTCATGCCTTCAAAAGGCATTCCATTAAAATCACCAGTATGCCTGCCAATTTGATAGCGTCCATCCATATCCATTTTATTCAACAGGGTTCCTTTGGATTGGGTAGGGGGCGCACCAGGTGCCATCCACAGGCTAATATTGGCAGTCCATTGCCCTTCCCATGAAGCCATTAGTTCATGCATTTTTCCCGGCTTCATGTAATCGTTCCATTTTTTCATCTCATCTTCTGACTGAGCCCTTACATTTTGAGTAAACGCCACAAGCGCAAAAAGGCTTGCCAGTGTAAATATTTTTTTCATAATTTTTTCTTTTAAAGGTATAGATATTTACTTTAATTTAAACAATTTTTATGAGCCAAATCATAAAATATTTTAGCCTTAAAATAAGCCAAAAGCAGGGTTTGAATTGGTAAAATAGCCAGTTTCTGATTGTTTTTAACGGCATTTTCTAAACAGGCCTTGTTTTTTTAAATTATCTTGCCCCTGTAAATGAAGAAGATAGATAAGTATATTATTTCTAAATACCTCTCCACTTTTTTCTTTTGTCTTTTACTTTTTACCGTTATTGTAGTAGTAGTAGATATAAGTGAAAAAACGGATGATTTTGTAAAAAGCAATTTGAATGCCTGGCAAATTTTTAAGGAATATTACCTGGGTTTTATTCCCCGGTTTGATGCCATGCTTTTTCCTTTGTTTGTTTTTATTTCGGTAATTTTTTTTACTTCAAAAATGGCCGGCCGCTCAGAAATTATTGCCATTTTAAGTAGTGGTGTAAGTTTTCGGCGCTTTATGCTCCCTTACATTGTTTCTGCAATGTTTCTTTCCTTATTGCTTTGGCTGGGCTACCGATCGCTGGTGCCAAAAGCAAATGAAAAATTTGGCAATTTTAATAAAAACTATGTAGATGTAAATAAAGGCATGCACAACAAAAATACCTCATACCTGCAAAACCTTTATTTTAGAATAGATCCTGTAACCTATGTAGGGATGCGGTCTTACGATACCATCAGCAAAACAGGCAATGGCTTTTTTATTGATAAGTTTCAAAATAATAAAATGCTTTATAACCTAAGAGCAGGCAGCATAATGTGGGATACAAGCTCAAAAAAATGGAAGCTCTCAAATGTATTGGAACGGCACATTGATTCCTTAAAGGAAAAGCTGGTAAAGAATAGCAATTTGCTGATGAAATACAACTTTAGGCCATTGGATTTAAGAAAAGACGAATACCTCAAAGACCAAATGCCCACCAGGGAACTTGATGATTTTATTAGGAGGGAGAAAATGAGGCAATCCGAAGGGTTGAGCGACCTTTTGGTAGAAAGGTATAACCGTGATGCCATACCGGTTTCTGTTTTTATTTTAACCATTATTGGTGCTTCATTGGCCAGCAGGAGGCTTAGGGGCGGCAGTGGCGCACATCTTGCCCTTGGTGTAGTGATAAGTGTGAGCTATATTTTATTTAGCCGTTTTAGTGTTGTATTTGCAATTAAAGGCAATTTTTCGCCCTTTTTGGCCGCATGGACGCCGAATATACTTTTTGGTCTGCTGGCATTTTATATTTACAAAAAGGCCCCCAAATAATATTGCCGTCAATAATAATATTGAAGGTTTTTTGTATTAGCTAAAGTGGGAAAAATCTGCTGTTTCCTTAAACTTTATCGGCTTTCATTTGTTTACCCAATTCAGCTATCGTAAATTTGGCGATTATAAAAACCATCTTGAAAAATTAAGATAATATGGGAATTTTAAAGGAAAGATTTGCTTCTAAATTTGAAACAGTATCCACAGAAATTAAAGAAATAATTAAAGAACACGGCAATAAAAAGATTGGGGAAGTATCCCTTTCGCAGGTTTACCAGGGTATGAGGGGAATTACCGGTTTGGTTACTGAAACCTCGCTGCTCGATTCACAGGAAGGTATCCGCTTTCGTGGATATACCATTCCCGAACTCCAGGAAAAATTACCTAAAGCGCCCAATGGCACCGAACCATTGCCCGAAGGGTTGCTTTATTTAATGTTGATTGGCAATTTACCTACAGCCGAAGATGTACAGCATGTAACCAATGTACTGCAGCGCAGGAGCCATGTACCCAGCCATGTATTTGCCACTATTGAAGCATTGCCTATTTCCTCACATCCTATGACGCAGTTTGTGGTAGGCATTATGGCTTTACAAACTGAAAGCGAATTTGCCAAAAAGTATGCAAAAGGCATGAGCAAAAAAGATTACTGGGAAGCTACTTTTGACGATGCAATGATTTTGCTTGCACGGCTACCCAGGATTGCAGCTTATATCTACAGGAGAAAATATAAAAACGGCGATCATATTCAACCCAACGGCATGCTGGACTGGGCTGGCAATTTTGCCCACATGCTTGGGTTCAGTGATAAATCTTTCCGTGACCTCATGCGGCTTTATATGACCATTCATGCCGATCATGAAGGTGGTAATGTTTCTGCCCATGCAACGCACCTGGTGGGTTCGGCCCTTAGCGATTGTTACTTAAGCTTTGCTGCCGGTATGAACGGGCTTGCCGGGCCTTTACATGGCCTTGCCAACCAGGAAGTAATTAAATGGATTTTTGAACTGAGAGAAAAAATTGGCAGCGACAACCCTACAAAAGAACAAATAGAAAATTATGTAAAGCAAACACTCAGCGAAGGAAAAGTGATACCCGGATATGGTCATGCCGTATTGCGTAAAACCGATCCCAGGTTTACTGCACAAATGGAATTTGGTAAAAAACACATGCCCGATGACCCACTGGTAAATACGGTATGGACAATTTACGAAACCGTTCCAACCATACTTTCTTCAATGGGGAAAATTAAAAATCCCTGGCCCAATGTTGATGCCCATAGCGGCGCTTTACTGGTTCACTATGGAATGGTGGAATACGAATTTTATACTGTATTGTTCGGCGTTTCCCGTGCATTGGGGGTTTTAACAAGCCTTTGCTGGGATAGGGCCCTGGGTATGCCTTTGGAAAGGCCAAAGTCCATTACCACAGAATCGGTGAAGCTTTGGCTGCAGGGTAAAGATGAAATTTGGGGAGATTAATACTTTTAACTTTACCATATTTTACTCGTTTTTACGGGTTTTTTTATTGCTACATCTTTATAATTTTTATAAATATTTACAGCAAATACCTAATTGAGTATCTTGTGCCTGTTTCTAAATTTTTTTAGTATGCGTTATCTGTACACGTTATTTTTTTGTATTTTATTTAAGGATACTTTGGCCCAAAAAATTGTACAGGTAGGCACCGGCGAATATTATACAGCCTACCTTACCGATAGTGGTAGCGTTTATATACCTATTTCTGTGGGTAACCGCTATTTTTGCAAACAACTCAACAGCCCGGAAATTTTTACGGATATAGCCTGTGGATTGGCACAGGCTATTGCAACAAATACCCAGGGCGAAGCATTTATTATAGGCCCGGGTAAAACCGGCAGGGGAATTTTTGCCGGCATAGTGGCAAAAGATATTACCGGCAAAAATTTTACAGGCGTAGAAAAAGTGTATGCTATTGGAAATACATTTTTTGCATTAAAAAAAGGAAAGCCTTTCGTTTGGGGTGAAGATATACTTTACGTAAATGGCGGAAAAAATATTATAGCGCCATTCCCTGTGCCTGTTCCTGCAAATGTTACTTTTACCAAACTTGTACCGCTTTCATTTGACAATAGTTCGGTTCTAGCTTTGGCAAGCAATGGCACGGTTTGGAAATACTCCCGTAATGTTTTAAAACCTGCCAAAATAAATATTCCCGGCCTGGCCAGGGATATTACAGGCATAGGCTCTGGCGTTTATGTTGTTGAAACCAGCATTGATCTTTATGCATGGGGATTTTTAGGGTCTTATCTTGGAGTGGGAGATATGGGGCACCGGCCAGTTTCTATCAAAAGCAAATGGGAAGCGGCAGGTTGCCGTTTTCCAGCTAAACAAATTTCGGGCAATTATGGTACGCTGCATATTTTAGATGCAAACAATAATTTATTTGGCGCAGGTGATAATGTGCATGGCGATGTGGGAAATGGCCGGCAATGGCCGGACTGGAGCAGTTATGCTCCCTTGCCCTATAGCTGGAGTTATGCCCACGGGCAATTAATTCAAAAGCCGGTGCAAATAACGGGTAAGTTCAATAAAATTTGTACGGCACCCAATAATGTATTTTATATGTATGCCCAGGATATGGGTGGCAACTGGTATAGCTGGGGAAGAAATAAAGCCCGCAGCCTGGGAAATGGAATTACTTTAACGCCAATGGATGAAGCTCGTTATCCCGAGGCTTTAAATATTCCTGCACCCGAGTTAGTAGATCCTATAAATACAAAGTGGCGGCAAATTGCCTCTTTTGATCCTGATGAAAGAAGGTTTCCAATTGCAAATGCGGGTATTAATCAATACATTTCTTCAAGCTTTACAACTTTAAGCGCTGCATTTTCATCGCAGCAAAAGGGCAGTATTAACAGTTTTTTGTGGCAAAATGAAAATGCACAACAGGCTGCAGTTATAGAATCGCCTGCTGACGAAAAAACAAAAGTGCATAACCTGCAACAAGGTGAGAATAGCTTTAAACTTACCGTTATTAATAATTACGGAGATTCTGCCAGTACTACGGTAAAGGTATTTGTAAACTAGCTTTAAAATTTTCTGTAAAATGCATCTGTAGCCAGGGCCAGCATTTCTTTATCACCTCTGCTGTCGCCGTAAGCAAATATTTTTTCGTACAGCCCAATATCAAATACCTCTTTTATCCTAATTGCTTTTTGGGCGCCGTTGCAATTTTCGCCGGATAAATTTCCGCTAATACAATCATTTTTTATTTCTAATGCTGTGGTTATATATTTCCACTCATGTAACTGGCAAAATGGCGCAACCCAGTTTTTGGCCGATGCAGATACCACAACAATTTCGTGGTCTTGCTGCCGGTGCCAGTTTAATTTATCCATAGCTTCCTTTCTTAATAAACTTTCCAGCTTTTTATGGGTAAATTTTAAGCATAAATCTTCAAAACTTTGCTTGTGCATACCTCCAAAAAAATAATGGAGAAATTTTTCTTTTGCCTCCCTGCTGCCTGTAAGGCCAAGTTTTAAGCCCATTAGCGAAGGCAGCAATAAAAGCATCCCCTTTAAATAGCCTGCTTTGCCTTTATGAAACTTTGCAAGTTCCAGAAGGGTATCTTTAGTGGTAATGGTACCATCAAAATCAAAAAAAGCAATTTGTTGCGGCAAGGAAATTAAGTTTCAAAAAGTGAAAAGTCTTTTATATAAAGAATTACATAGAAGCACACAATCCATAAAATTAAACAAACCTGTATAAACCTGTCTTTATACAAAATTTTAGTAGGCGATTGAGATTTTTCATCTACATAAACGAGTTGCAGGTACCGGAACAAACCCATGATTACAAAAAGCGCCGTGTAATAAATCCTGTAAGTGCCAATGCGCTCCTGCACTTCATTGGACATTGTGTACATAATGTAAGAAACAATAATAATGGAGCTTATGAGCGAAATACCCACATTAATAAATTGCAGGTTGTAGCCTTTTACGGCTTTTCGCATATCCATTCCCGATTGGTTCTTTAAAATTACATCGTCCCTTCTTTTTGCCAGCGCCATAAATAAAGCAAGTAAAAAAACCATTATGGTAAGCCATTCCGTAAGGCCTACTTTGGCAATTACTGCCCCGGCTTTTATGCGCAACACAAAGCCAATTGCAATGATAACGATATCAACAATAGGTAAATTTTTTAAACCGAAACTGTAAGCAAGGTTCAGTAAAAAATAAAGGGCCAGTACAAACATAAACTTGTCCCTAATAAACCATGCGCCGGTAAATCCTGCAATAATGAGTAGTATGGCTAATATTACAGCTTTAGGTTTCGATATTTTTCCGGAGGCCAACGGACGACTGGATTTTTCCGGGTGCAGCTTATCAAATTCAATATCCCTGTAGTCGTTAATAATATATACGGCACTGGCAATGGCGCAAAAACAAAGAAATCCATAAAAAAGTTCTTTGATGGTTTCCATTTCAAATAACCTGCCGGCAAAAAACAAAGGCACAAACAAAAAAAGGTTTTTTGCCCAGTCTTTAGGCCGTATGAGATGAATAATATCCTTCATTATTACATTATTGGTTAAGTTTTAATTTTATCGGATAAAGAAAAAATATGTTGCTCAGTAAGCCATAGTATCATGGGCATAAAAATAAGAATGATGGGTACCAAAAATAACCGGGTTTGATATGCCGGAACAGAAATATAATGTACCAGGAACCAAATAGGCGCCAAAAATAAAAACCATTTTTTTAATAAGTAGGGAAATGCCTTGAATTTGTACAGGATGATTAAAGGAACAATGCCAAAAGTGCCAATTAATTCCAAATAGCCTTTTAAGCCAACAGCGCTCATTAAATTTAATTTAAGCATGGGCCATCCTGCCGGAACTTTCCACATTTGCTGCGGTTGGTAACCAAAATACCAGCGTAAATAAACAAATACGGCTAAAAAGAGAAGGTAAAGTACAGCGGTAAACATCCAGGTACTGAGATGGGGCCAAATAATTTTTTTGAAAGAAAATTTGCCTGCACACATTTGAGAAAAATCTACCTGAGAAATAAAGTATAATGCAGGTATCAACATGCCCGTTTCCCGGTTAAAAGATGAAAGTATAGTAATGGGAACAAGCCACATTTTATTTTTCTTCTCAACAATAATGAGGGCTGCTAAAAGGTAAAAAATAATATCGGCATAAGTATTAAAGGCAAGGTCGGCAATAGCTACAGCGTTGCCCATGGCCAGTGCAATAAAATTTACCCCCAATAAAGCCAGCCAGTCACTTTTAATAAAGTGGCGCCAAAGCCGCCATGCCAGTAATAAAATAAGAAAGTTTAGCGCCCACCTTACCAAAATAAAAATAATCATGTACCGGGCAGCGCCGGGTGTTTGCATCAGTTTAAGAAATTGGTCGGTTTGCTCAACCGTACCGGATGTTTTATGGAAATTAAAATTGATTTTTTGTTCAATTGGATAAATCTTATCAATGGAATGGTTGTATAGCCAAAATAAACCCTGGTTGATATAAGGCATCAAAACCCGGTATTGCCACGGGTTATAAAACTCCGAGCGTTTTTCTATTACGGCAATATGCCGCTCGTAAGTTAAATGCGCCTGGCTGTAATAAAAATTTTTATAAATAGGGTATAAGGCAAGCAATGCAAGGCAAATGATAATAAACCATTTGCTTAATTTGAAATTGTTTTGCAAAGTATGCGTATCAGATAAAGGCATAAGCGGTATTGATTGGATTGGCTGCTAAGGAAATCTAAGATATTACATTTTCATCTTTTTAAATATAAATTCCGGTATGTTGCGTATCATAAGCATGATTAAACGCCAAACAGGAGTAACATATACTACATTTTTTTTTCTTTTCCAGGCTTTGTAAATTATTGCTGCAGCTTTTTGCGGGCTGGCAGTAAGCAGTTTAGGCGTTTGGATACCTGCTGTCATTTGCGTATCCATAAACCCTGGAATTACCGTAAGCACATGTACACCCTTATGAAATAAATAATTTCTTAAACCCTGCAAATAGGTGGTAAACCCTGCTTTGGCGCTGCCATAAATAAAATTGCTTTGCCTTCCTCTTTCGCCGGCTACGCTGGTTAAGGCAATAATGGTACCCATGCCTTTGGCTTCAAATTCTTGTGCAAAATGATTGAGTAATAACACGAGGTTGCTATAATTGATACAAGTTATTTTTTGGGTATTGCTATCGTCATACAAGCCATTTGCAGCATCTAATCCCAGGTAACCGCTTGCACAAAAAACCATCTTGCTATCAATATTTGCCAGTTGGGTATAATCATTTTCTTTACTAAGGTCAAAAGCGATAATTTCAAATTGTTGTTGATATTTCACTTCAAAATGCCGGGCTATCCTTTTTGCATTTTCTGCATGGGAACTCAATAAATAAATAACCGGGTAGCGTTCATTTTTGCTTAATACTTTTTCAATAAAAGCTTGTGAAATATCAGAGTTGGCGCCGAGTATTACCATTGTTTAAAGCGTTGAATTGATGCGTTCGTTTTGTAATGAATTAAATTTGGGAGAATCAATATTTTTTAAATAAGAAGTTAATGATGGTTTGGACATAGCATCTTTAGTACGGTAAATCCTTCCTCCGTATTTTTCTACAATACCGTCCAGCGTTGCAACCAATGCAGTTAATTTGTTGTTTACTTTAAAATCCAGCGCTAATGTGTAACCTTCAAAAGGAAAAGCATTGTAAGCAAGTGGGTTATTGCGCCCAAATAATTTTAAAACCACCAAAAAAGACCCGTTACCACTGGCTGCAATGGTTTCTAAAATTTGCCGCATACCTTCTTTGCCTTTATGCTTTGGTATTACAAACTGGTATTGTATAAAACCTTTTTTGCCGTAAATTTTGTTCCAGTTGTGGATAGCATCCAAAGGGTAAAAGAAACTCTCCAGGTCTACAAAATTTTTTAAGTGCTTTTTACCTTGCTTATGATAAAATAACCAGTTAAAAATTTTAATAGTAACCGGGTTTAATGCAAAAGATGGAAAATAAAATGGAATGTCAAACGAAATTTTTTTCTTTGGATTTAATGCATGTTTTTTCAATTTTTTCGGCAATTCATCTAAGCGGGCATGTTCACCACGAAGCATTATGGATTTGCCAATATTTTTTCCTTTTTGCAGGCAATCGAGCCATGCAACATTATAGGTCCAGCTTTCCGATGCATCAAAAAGAGTAAAAATTTCATCGAGGTTTTTTGCTTGTATGGCTTCATTACGGATATATGCTGTTTCAATTTTTTTAAGTTTGAAACGGGCAGTGAGTATAAGCCCGGTTAAACCCATTCCACCCATTGTTGCCCAAAACAAATCTTCATTTTCATCCCTTGAACATTTTTTGATTTCCCCGTTTTCGGTGAGCAGGGTAAAAAAAATAACGTGTTCACTAAAGCACCCGTCTACATGGTGGTTTTTTCCATGAATATCCGAAGCAATTGCTCCGCCAACTGATACAAATTTTGTACCCGGCGTAACCGCAATAAAAAAGCCTGCTGGTATGATTAGCTCTATAACTTCAGATAATAATACACCCGATTCACATTCTATTTCACCATTTTGCCTCTCAAAGGCAATAAATTTATTCCATCGTTTTGTTGCAATAACGGTTTTTTGCAAAGAGGCATCTCCATAGCACCTTCCATTTCCCCGGGCAATAATTTTAGAGCAACGGCTAATTTCTTCCCTTGCTTCATTTACCGATTGAAAAGCCAAAACTTCAGCATCAATAGCAGGGTAATTGCCCCAATTGGTAATATTTTCTGTTTTTTTTATGGCCATTGTGGAAAAGGCTAAAGATACTTACATTATTATCAAGCAATCTAAGTGTTTGATATTCTGCAAAGACTGTAAGCTATACCCATGTAAAAATACTATAAATCAGTCTAATTAATGCATTTACGCACATTACATTTAAGTGGTTATAATGCCTATTTATTTATAATACCTTTGTGCTTTCTGGCCAGCCAAGAACCTGAGAAATCCCATATTCTTTTAAAAAGATACCGGCATAAATGAAAATTACTTTATTGTATTTAGGGATTATTCTCACCCTTAATTTTCCTTCATCTGCACAAAATAAAAGAATTTGTTTGGTGGGTTCTTCTACCTCTTATGGATATGGTGTGCCAGCAGACAGCAGCTATGCCGGAAGGATAAAAAATTTTTATAAAACTGCGGGTGTTTTAGATACGCTCTATAACATTGCAGTTCCAGGTATTGATTGTTATATTGGGATGCCCACATCCTTTGTCCCACCTCCTGGAAGAAATGCACCCAATCCGCAGTTTAATATTACAAGGGCCATTCACTTTGATCCTAAACCCGATGTAATTATTGTAAATTTTCCCAGTAATAATTACCAGTGGATGCCTTATGCTGAAATAATATTTTGCTTACAAACAATGAAAGATTCAGCCAATGCGGCAGGCATAGCGTGTTATATTACCACTACTCAACCCAGGGACGACTTTAACCCTGCCGGTGGTGAAAGGCAAAGGTTAAAAGATTTAGAGTTACTGATTAAACAAAATTTTGGCAATTGGGCTTTAAATTTTTGGGATGATATTGTGCAAGACCCGCCGATAATTATTAAACCGCAGTTTGCCTTAGGCGACAATGTTCACCTCAACCCTGCAGGCCATGCTATGCTTGCCAATATTGTGTTGCAGAAAAATATTTTATTTGCAGAAATAGGCAACCGGTGGACTGGTGTTAAGAATGAAGACTGGGCAGATGCTGCAAACTGGATTACCAATAAGGTGCCTGTACCCACTGAAGCAGTGGTTATTCCTTCGGGTAGGCCGCATTATCCAATAATTCAAGCCGATGTGGCAATTAAAAAACTTACCTGCGAAGATGGCGCTACACTTACGGTTGGCAGCAACCATGTAGTGCAAATTATAAGTGATGGTGAGTAATTTTCTCAAGCAGCTTTATTCTTTCACTATATAGGCAAACCTGTTTTTCAATTTAAGGAAAGGCAGTTCAAAATATTTGTAACTCAGCAGGCTTAAACCTATTGTAATAACCAGGCTTATTACCGGTTGCAAAATGATTACCTGCCATAAATGTGCATCTAACCCAAATTTTTTAGAAATTGCCGTAACTAAAGATATAATAATAAAGTGGATACAATACAAGCCATAAGTAACCACACCCAATTGTGTAATTTTTTTTAAGCCGCTCATTTTAAAATAAGAAGTTTCGGCAAAGCATTGTTCCAGTATTATGATAATTATGGCCAGCGCCAGGATGCTGCGTTCAAATATCCTTAGGTAAGGGTTATTGATAAAAATATCCTGCCGGAAAAATAAAAAAAGGAAAAAGAGGGCATAAGCAAAAAAAATAATTACTCTTGGCATTAATTTAAAATAATGAAAGCATTTTTTATTTACAATGCTCAGCCAGGCGCCAAAAGCGCCCATGGCCATATCGCCAATGCAGGAAAAGGTATGCATTTCATGCGGCTTAAAATGGGCGTCAGCTACAGGGCTGTTATGCAAAGCCCTATAAACCCAGCTACCGGCAAGTATTACCGCAAACGCTATCCAATACCTTTTAATAGGAATTATGGAGAGCAGCAATGGCCATACCAGATAAAATTGCTCTTCTACGGCAATGCTCCACAACACCGATAGGCCCGGAGCATCAGGCATGCCTTTATGGATATAATCAAAGTTGGCAGCAAAAAATAGATAATGCCAAAAATCTGCTGTTTCATTTCCGGCATCACCCACAAATGATTTCATTAAAGGGAAAAGAAAAAAGCCAATAAACACACACACAATATATAAAGGCCAAATACGGAGGATACGCCTAATCCAAAAATTTGGTACGTTTATCCTTCCATTCAGTTGTTTTTCTTTAATCAGTAAATAGGTTATTAAAAAGCCGCTGAGTACAAAAAAAAAGTTTACGCCTAAATAGCCATTGGCAAATAACCTTTCCTTTAAAAAAATAAAAAAAACCGAAGAATAAATTTTATGGTTATCGGAATGAATACTATGAAAGCAGAATACGGCAAAAAAACACAGGAACCTTATTCCATCGAGGTTGGAAAAATAAATTTTAGGTTTTTGTGCCGGCACTTCATTCATGAAGGTTCAGGAAATGGTGATAAGGAATGATTTTTGTATTTTGCCCACTAAGATAAGCACTTCGGGTAAAAGCATAAAAAATTTTGAAAGGGATGAAGGATCTATACCTGCCTGTATTTTTCTGAGGATAAAATTTTGGAGCTTTATTAATTTAGATTTATTAGTTTTATAAAGCTATACCTGCAGAATATAAACCAAATGTACATGATGCGATTTTTCTTTTTTCTTTTACTATTAATTGCCGGTGCCCCAGATGCCTGCTTTGCACAAAAAACAGAGCCACAGGATACTTTTTTCCTTGCCAAAAAGAAAGGGTTGCTGGGTAAATTAGGGAAAAGTATTTCCCGTTCTGTTCCGCCTTTGGAACCGGTTACCATTGCAAACCCTTACTTAAAATTTAAAGGAAAAACCATACGCTCCGTGGTGATTATCCCACTGGGTTTCGACAGGAATATTTACGATACCAATATTGTTAAGAAAAATTTTGGCACAAGGTTAGCCAATGCCCTGCACAACGATACCAAAATGCAGGTAATAAAAAATAATTTGTTTTTTACAAAAGGGGATAGGGTAGCGCCTTTGCTCATTGCCGATAACGAACATTTTTTAAGGGAGCAGGAATATTTAAAAGATGCAAGGATAATTATAGAAGATATGGAAGGATACGAAAATTCAGTAAAGGTTATTGTTTATACCCGTGATGTTTTTTCTATTGGCGGCAACCTGAGCCTGTATAGCCCGGACAGGGCAAAAATTGAAATACGGGAAGATAACCTTGGTGGCGCCGGCCATAAATTATCATTTTACGGATTAATGGACCAGGGCCGCAACCCAAAATATGGCTATGGCACAGATATAAGCTTTAGAAATATTAAAGGAAGCTTTTTAAATTTTACTACCGGGTTTAAAACTTTTAATCCTTCGTTTAGCAGTGGCAGGCTGGAAGAAAATAATTTTTATACCCGGTTAGATAAACAATTGGTATCCCGTTATTCTCATTGGATGGGCGCTGCAGAGTTTTCTTTTGGTAAAACTACAAATGGCTTTCATACCGACTCATCTTACAACACTTATTTTGCCTATTCCAAGCAAACCATAGATTTATGGATAGGGTATAACTTTGGGTCAAAAGCTAAAATAGAATCTGATAAGCCAGGGAAATTGAGGCATTTTGTGGGGATACGGTCTTATTACAATCATTTTTTTGAATTGCCCGAATTTTATAATACCCATTACAACTCCAGCTATGCCGATAGAAATGGCGCTTTACTTTCATATACCTTGTACAAGCAAGACTTTGTAAGAACAAGTTTTATTTACGGCTTTGGCCGCTATGAAGATGTACCCGAAGGTCTTTCGGCAACCATTACCGGTGGTTATACTAATGTAGAAGGCACTAAAAGACCTTATTACGGCTTGTCATTTGAAGGTACCGATTTTACCCGTAAATCTTTTTTTACGTATATGGCAAAACTGGGCGGGTACTACAGTAATAGATTTGAGGATGTAAGTTTGCTACTTGGTGTTTATCATTTTACCAAACTGAGGCAGTTGGGTACTAATTGGCGCAACCGAAATTTTGTAAGCCTTTATTACAGTAAGCAAATGAACAGCAGGTATAACGAACCGCTTTACTTAAACAGCCAGTATGGCCTTCCTTATTTTCATGCCGATTCCATTTTTGCCAAAACCCGTACCACGCTAAAACTTGAGTCTGTTTTCTTTAACCTTAATAAATTTTTGGGTTTTAGGTTTGCACCATTTGTATTTGCAGATTTTAGTTTTATACAGCAGGTAAATGTACCCACATCTAAAACGCATGGCTATACGGCAATTGGCGCAGGTGTGCGCACCAGAAACGAAAACTTTACCCTGGGTACCATTGAAATAAGGGGTTATTATTTTCCAAGTCCCACAGCAGGTATGAAGGGTTTCCGGGGCGACTTAAGCACCAAAATCCGGTTTAAATACAATAATACTTTTATCCGCCGGCCAGAAAGGGTTTTAATTAATTAATCTCTTCAACAAAAGCCTGAAAAATTATTTAAATTTGTAGGGTACTTTAATTTTTTGAAAAAAACATTAGTATGAAATTTCTGTTTTTCTCACTGGCTGCACTGTTTTGTTTTACAGCTTGCAATAATAATATGAAACCCAAAGCAACTGAAATGGAAGCAAAAAAAATACCTGTAATTATAGCTGAGCCTGTAACCTATACAGGAGATTCCATAACAATGAATGGGTTTGTTGCTTACGATTCTGCTTTGCAGGGTAAGTTACCTGTAGTGATGATCATTCATGAGTGGTGGGGCCTTAACGACTATACAAAATCACGGGCAAAGCAACTGGCCGACCTGGGCTACCTTGCCATGGCCGTGGATTTATATGGAAACGGCATTAATGGCAACAACCCCGAAGAAGCTACAAAACTTGCAACACCCTTTTATACTAATCCATTAACGGCACAAAAAAGATTTGATGCGGCGCTGGAAAAAATTAAAACCTTTCCTCAGGCCGATACCAGCAAAATTGCAGCAATTGGTTATTGCTTTGGCGGCTCTATTGTACTCAATCTTGCGGCATTGGGCGAAAACCTTAAAGCAGTAGTAAGTTTTCATGGTGGCTTAAGAACCGTACCTGCAGAAAAAAATACGTTAAAGGCAAAAATTTTGGTATGCCATGGTGCTGCTGATAAATTTATTTCGCCTGAAGAAATTGCAAAATTCAGGCAAAACCTGGATAGCATTGGGGCGCAATATACTTTTAAAGCTTACGATAGCGCTTTGCATGCTTTTACCAACCCGGAAGCTACAGAAATGGGTAAAAAATTCAATATAGCTGTGGCTTACAATGCAGCCGCAGACTCTGCTTCATGGAAGGATATGAAAGCTTTTTTTGAGCAATATTTACATTAATTGCATAAGGGAGAACGTATAAAAAAGAAAAATAGAAAAAAAAAGGAAAGCAGTTAATACAACAGGCTATTCTGTTTCTTTTTCTTTTTCAGCCGCTGCAGTTAAAGATTCATCTTCATTAGGTACCGTCACTTCATCATTGATTTCAGTACCGGTAGCAGGTTCAGTAATTTCATTTTCCTGTTCTATGCTCAATAAAGTTTCCTCTGCTTCTGCGGCTTCATTATTGGCGATTATATCTTTTACCACAGTAGCTTTTTCAAACTCCTCCATCATTACTTCACTTATTTTGGGCAGTTCTTCGGAGCTGTTAATGCCAAAATAATCCATAAACGATTTTGAAGTGGCATAAATCAACGGCTTACCTACGGCATCTTCATTTCTGCCGGCTATTATTACTAAATCTTTTTCCAAAAGTTTTTGTACAGCATAATCACAGTTTACGCCACGAATGCTCTCAATTTCACTTTTGGTAAGGGGTTGTTTATAAGCAATAATGGCAAGGGTTTCAAGAGAGGAAACCGAAAGTTTTTTCAAAAACTTGTCGCCATTGAGCAGGGCAACAGTTTTATGGTATTGCGGCTTGGTTAAAAATTGCCATCCGCCACCGCTTTGCTTTAATTCAAAGGCATAAAACTCGCTATCATACTTTTCTTTAATGCCTTCAATAGCAGTATTTACCTGATCCAGGTCTGTACGGTCTTCAATAAAAGCATGTGCCGTGTTTACCAGTTCTGTAATTTCATTTGCCGTTAAAGGTTTGTCGCTGGCAAAAATCAATGCTTCAATATGCGGTATAATAAGAGCAAGTTCCATTTTTATTATTTAGCTTTTGAACAGTTGGGGGAAAGCTTTTACCAAATAACTGTTTGTAAAAGCAGGCAGTAAACTATCCGTTTAAGGCAGCAGCGCCACTTACAATTTCGGTAAGTTCGGTAGTAATGGCTGCCTGCCTTGCCCTGTTGTAGCTTATTTTGAGCGTTTTTAATAATTCATTTGCGTTTTCACTTGCCTTGTCCATAGCCGTCATCCTGGCGCCCTGTTCGCTGGCATTGCCATCCAATACAGATTTGTACAACTGTGTATTTAAAATTTTAGGCATCAGTTCGGCTATTAATGTATCTTTTCCGGGTTCAAAAATAAAATCGGCTTTTTTTGAATGTTCCTTACCTGCGGCTGCTTTGGCAACCGGTAAAAATTGCTCTACTGCAAAGCGTTGGGTAGCCGCATTTTTAAATTCGCTGTACACAATGTCCACGGCGTCAATTTCTCCTGCATCAAAAGCATCCATAGCATATTTAGCAGCCGTTTGTACCTTTTCAAAACTAAGGCCGGTAAAAATGTCCCAGTATTTATCCACTACTGTAAAACCGGCTTTACTAAAATGCTCAAAACCTTTTTTACCAATGGGCAATACACTTACCTTACCGGCGGCATGTTGTGCGGCATATTTATCTTTAATAATTTGCCTCGTAAGCTTTATAAGGTTGCTGTTGTAGCCGCCGCATAAACCCCTGTCGCTGGTAATAACAATAATCAACGCTTTTTCCACATGCCTTTCTTTGGCATAGCTGGCGCTTATGTCGCTATCGGAGTTGCTCACAATATTGCTGAGCATTTCCTGCAACTTTTGGGCATAAGGGCGCATTTGAATAATGGCATCTTGCGCTCGGCGCAACTTGGCCGCACTCACCATCTTCATGGCCTTGGTTATTTGCTGGGTGCTTTGTACGCTTTTAATCCGGTTTCTTACTTCTTTTAATGCGCCGCTCATGTAGTAGTATTATTTTTAATTGGTGTGCAAAATTAAGGCAATTTTCTATCAAAAATTGCAATAGTTTATAACTTTCCAAAGCTGTGGATAGTATTTAAAAACGGGGGTAAAAGCGCATTTTTTCTATCGGCGGCTGTTCTTACTGGCCAAAATAATACAACTTGTATTTCTATTGGGGATTGTTGGATAACTTTCTATTAAAAGTGCAGTTGGTTAAAAACCAGGAGCGGGCAACCCTTAAGGCAAATTTTTACCAAATTTCCAACTTTATTTTTTCCTGAATAACCCATTTCCCATTGCTGTTCTTTAATAAAAATGCAATGGTTCTACCTGCTTTTTGTAATGCAGCTATTGAAGATATTATTACAA
>Ga0209063_1000335_pt1 | contig 35986 bp, 36 predicted proteins | sample KloWWTmeKNB19Kit_FD_187177 | JGI IMG/M metagenome (GOLD analysis project Ga0209063, IMG submission 187177) | Active sludge microbial communities from Klosterneuburg, Austria, studying microevolution and ecology of nitrifiers - Klosterneuburg... | ecosystem: Engineered > WWTP > Aerobic digester >... | reverse complement strand
GTTCACACACGTTTGACGCATAGTTTGGAAGTTTCGGTCGTTGGTCGTTCCATCGGAAGATTGGTTGGAAAAAAAATCATCGAAAAATATCCACATCTTTCTGCTGTTCACGGTTTTCACATGAACGATTTTGGAGCTATTGTTGCCGCAGCAGCTTTGGCGCACGACATTGGAAATCCGCCGTTTGGTCATTCGGGTGAAAAAGCAATTGGCGAATATTTTTCTATTGGAAAAGGGCAACAATTCAAAGACAAATTAACGACAAAACAATGGCAGGATTTAATCGATTTTGAAGGAAATGCGAATGGTTTTTCGGTTCTAACGAGTTCGCGTCCAGGAATTGAAGGAAGTTTGCGTTTGTCTTATGCAACACTTGGCGCATTTACTAAATATCCGAAGGAAAGTTTGCCTAAAAAACCAACCAAAAATATTTCGGATAAAAAATATGGTTTCTTTCAATCAGACAAAGATTTTTTCAAAGAAGTTGCCACAGAATTAGGAATGATTTCCAATAAATCGGGCGAAGATATTGGCTACGAACGTCATCCGTTGGCATTTTTAGTCGAAGCTGCCGATGATATTTGCTACACGATTATCGATTTTGAAGACGGAATAAATCTCGGTTTGGTTTCCGAAGATTTTGCGTTGGAATATCTAATTAAGTTGGTAAAAGACACGATTGATGCTGCAAAATACCAAACTTTAACCACCAAAGAAGATCGAATTAGCTATTTGCGCGCTTTGGCAATTGGAAATTTAATCAACGATGCCGTTCGCGTTTTTGTTGAAAATGAAGAAGCTATTTTGCAAGGAAAATTCCATTTCGCTTTAACCGATAAAAGTAAGTACAAAGCCCAAATGGATGACATCATCAAATTGAGTGTGAAAAACATCTACCAAAGTCGGGAAGTGATTGAAAAAGAACTTTCTGGTTATCAAATTATAAATACGTTACTGGATAAATTCATCACGGCTTTCAACAACAATCACGAAGGAAAAGCAACAAATTATGACAAACTTTTGCTAAAAATTCTTCCAGAAAAGCATCATTTGGAAAAAGAAAATCTTTACGACCGATTATTGCATATTTGTCATTACATTTCCATGCTAACCGACGGAAAAGCAGTGGAATTGTTTAAGATAGTTTCGGCTTAAAAATTGTAACTCAAACCAACGCCAAGCATTTGTTTTAACTGAAGTTTTGGACCAAGTGTAACTTGTTCGCCATCGCGTTCTTCTTTGGCTTTGATATCATCGTCATAAATAAAATGCGCGCCAATATTTGCTTTAACATATTCGTTTACAACCAATTCTAATTGCATTTGCCAATCAACATCAACATTTCCAAAACGATTGATATAATCAGAATATAAACTCAAGCGATTTTCCCAAATGATATTTTTGTAGATTTCTTTTTTATAGTAATTGGTCACCAAAAAACCGAGTTCCATTCGATACAAATCACCTTCTTTGATGAGGTTTCCGTCAATGTCATAAACCGCTTTGTTTACTCCAAACGCACCTTGATTTGCCAAAGTTTGATCTAAAACCAAAGTTGTTTTCATCGTTAAAGGTGAAATATAAACGTTTAGTTTTTTCTCTTTATTGGAATATTCAGATCCAACTCCAAGGAAAATATACGCTGGTGCAAAAGGTTTTGAAATCGCTTTTGTAGTATTTGGATAAGCGTAACCGTTAGTAAATTGCGTATTAAAATTAAATTTAGCCGAAGAATACCAATTTGAAATAGTATCTTTTCGATAACCTAAAGTGGAATTTATTTGAAGTGCATCATCCGTTTTTCGAAGTTCAATGCCATCTTGTTTGTTAATTCCATAACGAATAATCATTTCGTTTACCCATTTCAGATTTCCGCGTTGGTATTTTCGTAAAAAATTACCTTTGATTAATCCCGAAACCGAACTAACACCACCAGCATTCCAATTGACAAAAGCAATTTGACTAATGTCTAAACCAGCGGTATTTTTCTTTTCCCAACGAGAAATAACAGTGTCTTTTACTACTGGAATTGCAACTTCTTGTGCAAAAATAGTTGTTGAAAAAAGTAAAGTTAGTAAGAGAAAAATCTTTTGAAAAATCTTCATTTCAGTAAAAAATAGTTAGACGATGCAAAAATCGGTTTTTTAATAGTTTAAAAAAATATTTTCTATGCTTTTAACGTCAATTTTACAAATTTTTTGGAGTTCTTCCACTGTTCCGTGTTCGATAAAATGATCTGGAATTCCGAGTGTTTTTATGGACTTTGAATAATTTTTTTCTGAAGCAAATTCAACGATAGCCGAACCAAAACCGCCTTTTATTGTTCCGTCTTCAATAGTAATTATGTTTTCAAATGAACTGAAAATTTCATGCAACAGTTTTTCATCCAAAGGTTTTATAAATCCAAAGTCATAATGTGCAATTTCTGACGAATTTAGATTTTTCAAAGCCAACGAAACATTATTTCCAATAAAACCAGTAGATAAAACGGCTGTTTTTGTGCCATTTTTTAGCAAATGAGCTTTCCCGATTTCAATTTTTTCAAATTCGTAATTCGTAATTTTTAATTCGTAATTTGAGTATTTTCCTCTTCCGCGCGGATAACGAATTGCAATTGGATGTTGCAAACCTAACGATGCGGTATATAAAATATTTTGTAAATCGATTTCATCTTTTGGCGCATAAATTATCATATTCGGAATGCATCGCAAATAGGCAATGTCAAAAACACCGTGATGTGTCGCACCATCTTCGCCAACCAATCCAGCGCGATCCAAACAAAATATTACGGGTAAATTTTGTAAAGCTACATCGTGAATCACTTGGTCGTAAGCACGTTGTAAAAAAGTAGAGTAGATGCTACAAAAAACAATCATACCTTGCGTTGCCATTCCTGCCGAAAGCGTAACTGCGTGTTGTTCGGCAATGCCAACGTCAAAAGCTCTTTCTGGAAAAGCATCCATCATGAATTTCATCGAACTTCCACTAGGCATTGCAGGTGTAATTCCGATTATTTTTGGATTATTTTTAGCTAATTCGACTAAAGTTAGTCCAAAAACATCTTGAAATTTCATTGGCAAATGTGCTTCCGATTTCGGAATAATTTCTCCGGTTTTAGCATTAAATTTTCCTGGCGCGTGATATTTTACTTGGTCTTTTTCGGCTTGTTCTAAACCTTTGCCTTTGGTCGTTACAATATGTAGAAATTTTGGACCTTTTGTCTTTTTTAATCGTTCCAATTCCGAAATTAATTTGGGTAAATCATGACCGTCAATTGGTCCAGAATAATCAAAGTTCAACGACTTAATCATATTGTTTTGCTTCGGATTTTTTCCTTCTTTAACCGAAGTTAAATAGTGTTTCAAAGCACCAACGCTTGGATCAATTCCAATAGCGTTATCATTTAGAATAACCAACAAATTAGCATCTGTGACTCCAGCGTGATTTAATCCTTCAAATGCCATTCCGCTAGCAATTGAAGCATCGCCAATCACCGCAATATGATGTCTATTTTCGCCTTTAAGTTGTGAAGCAATTGCCATACCCAAAGCTGCAGAAATCGATGTGGAAGAATGACCAACGCCAAATGTGTCATAAATGCTTTCGCTTCGTTTTGGAAAACCCGAAATTCCGTTAAGCTGACGATTGGTGTCAAATTTAGTTCTTCGTTCGGTTAAAATTTTATGACCATACGCTTGATGACCAACATCCCAAACCAATAAATCATTTGGCGTATCAAAAACATAATGCAACGCAATCGTTAGTTCAACAACACCAAGACTTGCGCCAAGATGACCTTCTTTTACCGAAACAATATCAATAATAAATTCACGTAATTCTGTAGCCAAATCGGGTAATTCCGAAATAGATAATTTTCGTAAATCGGCTGGATTGTTGATGTTTTGTAAAAGATTGTTTTTCATTTGGAACTAAAAAACAAAATTAAGGTTTTGTTTTTCTAAATCTATAAATGTTATTATTATTTTAATCAACACTTTGAGCAATATGAAATGGAAATATGTAATAACTTCTAACTTTTACACCATTTATTTCTCCTGGTTTCCATTTTGGGGATGCTTTTATTATTTTAATTAAATCTGCATCTAATTCTTTAAAAGGATTTCTAAGAACCTTAATATTTGATAAAGTTCCATCCCTTTCTATAATAAATGAAATAGTAATTGATAAATCACTAGATTTATATTTTACGGGAATTTTAAAATTAGAAAGAAAATAGTGTTGAAAACTATTTGTGTCATTTTTAAATGTTGGCAGAACATCAATTTCTGATGTTTGATACACAAAATTTTCGTCTGTATCTATTTTTGTGGTATCTTTTTCTGGTAATATTATTCCAATTGTTGCACGTTGTTCAGTTATAGTATCTTCAACAACAGCAACTTCTCCCAAAGGAAATCCTTCATCATTTTTACAACTAAAAAGGGTTGTTCCCATAACAATAAAAAGTGCTAATAAAAACGCTTTGTGAAATGGCATTTTCTGCTTGAAAACACTTTGCGGAATTTGTATGTCAAATTTATTTAATTGCTCATTTTTAAAAATACCGCATACCCTTTTACCCTGATTTAGAGTAAAGTATTCTTGAATTTCACTCGATGATTTATCGGTAAAATCGATCACACATTTGCTACAAACGCTACAAAACCGTCCTGTTTCATCAGGTGTCATTGTGGTCCAATCTTCATGACAAGGTTTTGGAATGGTTATTTTGAGTTTAGTTTCCATACAAATAAAGTTTTGTCTTTATTACAGATAACGAAAATCGTTCTAAAATAGTATTTTTGTACTATGGAAAACCCTTTTACCGACGAATATTTTATGAAAAAAGCGTTGCAAGAAGCCGAAATGGCTTTTGAACAAGGCGAAATTCCCGTTGGCGCGGTAATCGTTATCGATAATAAAGTTATTGCGAGAAGTCATAATTTAACTGAAATGCTCAACGATGTTACGGCACATGCTGAAATGCAAGCCATAACTTCGGCGGCAAATTATATTGGTGGAAAATATTTGAAAGGTTGCGCGCTCTATGTTACGCTTGAACCATGTCAAATGTGTGCTGGCGCTTTGTATTGGAGCCAAATTTCAAAAATAGTTTTTGGCGCACGCGATGAACAACGTGGTTTTATGACTTTAGGAACTCAATTACATCCAAAAACGGAAGTAAAATTTCGTGTTTTGGAGAAAGAAGCATCGGAATTGATGATTCGTTTTTTTGCAAACAAAAGGAAAAAATAATCTACCTTTAACATACTATTTAGTAGTTATTCACGTTTTAGTATAAATCAACTTGATCAATATGGAAAAAATTAAATCTTCGATAATTATTGGTGTTGCCATAATTATCACCGCTTGGATTTTGGGAAAATCATTTCAAAACCGCAATCAAAATCTAGATTCAATATCAGTAATTGGTTTAGGAACAAAAGATTTCGTTTCAGACGAAATTCTTTGGTCGGGTAGTTTTAATGCGCAAAGTATGGACATCAAAACGGCTTACAACAAGATAGTTTCCGACCAAAAAATAGTTCGTGATTTTTTTATTGCTAAAGGATTTAAAACCAACGAATTTAGTTTTGGAGCAGTAAATTTTCAGAAGAAATTCAGAGAAATTAGAAGTGAGAATAATGAAAATTCATATCAAACTAAGTACGAACAAGTGTTTGATGGCTATGAAGCAACACAAACCATTTCATTTTCGGCAAAGAAAAACCCAAGTTTAATGAAACGCATCGAGGATGTTTCTGGAAAAACATCAGAATTGGTTAATTCAGGAATTGAGTTATCCTCTAATTCCATTCAATATACTTTTTCGGGCTTGTCAAGTTTAAAGCAAAGCTTGATTGAAAATGCTACTAAAGATGCCAACGAAAGAGCGTCAAAAATTGTAAAAACTGCCGATGGAAGTTTGGGGAAATTAAAACGAGCTAGTATGGGAGTTTTTCAAATAACTGGTCAAGGTTCAACAGAAGACGACAGTTATGGCGGAATAAATGATACTTACAGTAAAAATAAAACCGCTCGAATTACCGTTAGATTGGAATATGAATTAGATTAATTTTCGAAACGTTAGAAAATAAAAAAACCGTCTTTTTTGAGACGGTTTTTTTATTTTTATTCTTTTAGAAACTTTGTCTTTAAAGTTCCTTTATTGGATAATATAGTAATTATATAACTTCCAGATTTTAAACTTGAAACATCAATACTTTTGCTTGGATTTTTCTCAGAAAATAGCAATTGACCTAACATGTTATAAATATTTATTTCTTTTATTTCCAGAAGTTCTTTTGTTTCAATATTCAATTCTGATTTTACAGGAACAGGAGATAGTGAAAATAAATTATTTACAAAGTCCACTGTATTTAATTGATTAACTATTCTTGTTGTATATGTATTGGTAATTATTGGCAAATTGTAATCAAAGTAAATAGCAGCAGTGTTGCTAATATTTGTACCAAGTGTTAACGTAGATTTAGTTTTGATTTTAAAAGCTACATAACCATCGTTATTAGCATCATCAAAAGGAAGGTTGATGTTTTCAAATATAAATTCTACTTGATTATTATTTAAAATTTTTGTTGTGAATGAATGACTTGCAGATAGAACGGTTAAAGTATTAATATCAAATTTACTTGTATCGATATTGTCGCGAATTACAACAAATTCCGCATTTGCAGTTCCTGTATTCTCAAAACGAATAACATAAGTCAAAAATTTTCCAACTTCACTAAGCAATAATTCTTCACCTTGAGTACATGTTTTATCATTTGGATCATAGGAACCAACTACAATTTGGTTTAAGGTTGATGTATTGTTTAGTGGTGTTTCATCGCTGTTGTTACCATCACAATTTGCTGTGAAGACCAAATTATCACCATTGTTAACTGGTGGATTTTCAGAAGGTGTATTAACATTCATTTTGAAAGTGATAATCCCGCTTTGAAAAGGTAATAAATTAGTAAAATTCCATGTTATTGAATTTGTAACTTGCGCATTTGCTGTAGGAGTAGATGAAATTAAATCCATTAAACTATCATTGAAGTTTAAATTTATACTTCCAGATTGAACTGAATTTCCTTTGTTTTTGTATATTATTTTATAATCAGAATTAAATCCTGGTCTGGCATCATTTAATGCAATTATACTTATTTCAAGGTCATTGTGAATTCCATTAGGTGAGATACAAAAATCTTGAACAATAAGATTGTTATTGGCAGATAATACTACATTAGCATTATTTGGAGTAATAGTAAAATAGGAAGGATTTTCTATTACTGGTGTAAATGTATAGTTGCCTGCTTGCACATCATAATAATTATAAAATCCTGTTTGATTTGCAATTAAATTACCTGTAGTAAAACCATTAGTAAATGTTATTTGTTGATTAGGAACGATTACATCAGAAGCATCGCATCCATTGTTATTACTGTCATAGCGAATATTTCCTTGTAGTGAATAGGTGTAACTATTATTTACTGTAAATCCATCACTTAAAGTGTAGTTTAAATTACCACTATCATCAAATACATTTACATCATATAGACCAGGAGTAGCATAACCAGGTATTGATAAGTTAACAAGTAATTCATTTTCAGAAATTATTTCAGCCCATTCTGCAGATAAAATATTAGAAAACTGATCAATAAATGAGACATTTATTATTGGAGTACTTGTCACAAAATCAACATCCTGACTTGTGATAGTAACTTGTAAATTTTGTCCTTTATTTCCATTATCAGGTGTCACTGAAATTATCGATTGACTTTGAATTAAATTACAAGCCAAAATAAGAAAACCAAGTATTATTTTTTTCATTTTCAATTATTTATAATTTGTTATGAAGTAATCAAATGTAGTCTGTTTTTTTTTACTTTCAAAATAAAATTGTTGTAAATCATTTTCAGTTTTTATTTTTTCAACAATGCTTCTATTTAACTCAGGGTTATTGATTTTCACAAGAGTCATGTTTAATTTTTTCTCAATAATTTTAGTTAGAAACTGTTTGTAATTTTCATTATTTGTGTCAATACTGCATTTATCAATTGTTTCAAAAGCGGTATTATATTCTCCAATATTAAAATAGGTTGCTGCCAAATTTATTCTTGCATCTTCGTAATTTGGGGAAATATTTAATGCTTCTTTATAATGTTTTATCGCATTTTTAGTGTCATTATTTTTTATATATGTCGATGCTAAGTCATTAATAATTATAATATTATAAGGGTTTCTTTTGTATGCGTTTTTAAAATATTCTAACGACTCTTCAAAATTCTCTTTATAATAGATTCCTTTTGCAATATGCCAATCATTTGGGAAACCATAAGTGTCAATAATTGAAAATGAAGTATTTGCTTTTTTAAATTCTAATATTGATGTTTCGTAGTCTAATTTTTTTTCTAAATCAAGAGCTTTTGCTATATGTTTTTCTCCTGATATGGCACTAGCTGTAATTATAATGCTATATGTCAGAAATGAAAAAAAGAATGTAAAAAAAAGGAAAGGAGAAAGTTTATATATTTTTGTTTCTCGAGATAATAGATATTTTGAACTTATTATTGAAAAAACTACCATCAATAGAATTTGATGCTCAATCCGACTTAATGGAAAATCAAAAAATGCTACAATCAGATAGCAAAAGACAAAAAATAATAAATAAACTACTTTTTTCTTTTCTGTTGGATTGACTTTATTTTTCGTTAAAATTATTGCTTGATATATTATTATAAAAAAAAGACCTAAATAGCATAAAAAGCCAAACAGTCCAATTTCTGAAAATACATGTAAAAAATCATTATGAGGATTAGCAATTATAGTTCTTGAATTTATTATTGAAGAGTCTTGAAAATTATATAATCCATATTTCGGATATGCAATCATCCAATTTCCTAAACCAACACCACTTAAAATATTATCTTGTATCATGTAGATAGATTGTTTCCAATACTCTACTCTCGATAATAGTGTATATGACGAAAATAATCTTTTAAAATACATTGATGTAGTTTCTGGGAAATCACTAAAATTTGTTTTTATACAAGAAAAAAAATAAACAACACTACTAATTGCTGAGATAAAAACAACAAGAAGCCATCGGCCTATTTTCTTTGAAAATCTATTTTTAATTTCATGAATAAAAACTAAGAAAAAATAAACACATAAGGCTATTAAAACTACTCTAGTTCTAAGTAAGATTAGCAATACAACAGTAATTATTATTGCTACAAAAGAAATAAATCTCACTTTTTTTGACATTAAAAGGCCAATAAAATAAAACGGTAAACAAAAAAATAAAATTGAAGACAAAAAGTTTTTATTGCCAAATGTTCCAGTTATATTATGAACATTAACAAATAAATTTTGATTGTTTATTGTTTTATTAGTGAAAGCTAATGTTGCAATACTAATTGATATGAGGCCAAAAATAATTATTGAAACAATAATTTTATTTAAGTCAACTAATTTTTTGACTAAAAGATGTCTAATTATAATAAAAAAAAGGAAAAATAGAATATACTTAGAAAGTATAACATTACTTAGTTCATAGATGTTTGATTTTGAAATAGAAATAATTCCAAATGAAATGAAGCCTATAAAGAGTATAACTAATTTATCAATTATAAAGTAATCATTAATTTTTTTATTGACTATTAAAAATAAAAAGATTATGAATAAAATGACTGTTGTTAATAATTGTCTTGCAAGTAGAAATGGATCCGAAACTGTACTAAAAAAAACAAAAGGAAGTGAAACAAAATAAATAAATAAAAAGAAATTAAAACTTTTCACTCTGTTAATTAAATCCATATAAGTAAATTTTAAATGCCCTTCAAAATTACATCTATTTATAATATATTTTTATATTTATGCTTTTTTCTAACCCAATGCAATGTCCCAAAGAAATCAGGTATATTTAATATTATTACACATTGGATTAGGAATTTTAATTGCTAAACTTCCTTTTTTTTCAAAGTTTTATGCAATTCTAATTTTTTTTGTTGGACTATTTATCGTTTTAAAAAATAAAAACAGAAACAACGAAATACTTTATGTAATAGCATATGTTGCAGGTAGTGAAGTATTATTAAGAACTACCAATGGAGGTTTTTTTTACGAGTACGGAAAGTACCTAATGCTTTTTTTTACTTTTTTAGGATTTTTATTGTCAGGTCTGCCAAAAATTAAAAATCCGTATTGGTTTTTTTTATTTTTACTTTTGCCTTCCATTTTTATCTCTTTTCATTTTTTAGAAAATGATTACAGAAGAAAAATTTCCTTTGAAATATTAGGACCAATTTGTCTTGGGTTATTGTCTGTTTATAACTACAATAAGTCTCTTTCTTTAAAAGAGATTAAGATTATTTTGAGTAGTATAGGATTCCCTTTAGTCACCACTTGTTTTTATTTGATCATAAACTATACGTACAATCTTGATAAAGTAAATATGTATGGATCAAATTTTTATTATTCAGGAAATTTTGCGCCAAACCAAATCGCTACAGTCCTAGGATTTGGTTTTTTTATTTATTTTTTAAAAGTTTTTCAAGCTAAAAAGTATTCAATAGTCTTTTATTTTTATCTATTGTTATTTTGTTTAATTTTTTACAGAGGGTTATTGACCTTTTCTCGCGGTGGAATCGTAACGGGTATCATTGCAATTTTCTGTTTCATTTTAATACTTCATTTATCAAAAGTAAATACTTCCAGAGTGAAAGAATATATACTCATATTCATTTTATTCTTGTCGGTAATTACAATTGTTGATTATCAAACAAAAAATAGTTTATCAAGCAGATATACAAATATAACTAAGTTTGATTTTAGTGAAAAAAAGTTAAAAAAGGGAAGATATATGCTAGTTTCTTCTGATGTTAATAATTTCATTGAAAATCCTGTTTTTGGAGTTGGAGTAGGAGTTGGGCAAGAAATTAGAAAAGCAAACTATAACAATAATATAAATACCCATAGCGAAGTAACACGATTAGTGTCAGAACACGGTCTGCTTGGGCTTACTTGTTTTTTTACGCTCATTATTTTCCCAATAATTAACTTTAAACACAATATAGGGAATATCTATTTAATTCCTTTTTTCGTTTTTTGGTTTTTATCAATAAATCATTCAGCTACAAGAATTATTCTTCCTTTATTTTTATATTCCTTGACAGTAATAAAAATTTATCCTAATCAAGAAGAAAGAAATTAAACTTGAATGAAATTCTAATTTTATTTAAATTGAATTAAACAAAAAAACCGCTCATCTTTCGAAAAGCGGTTTTTCATTTTCTGAATTTATTTCAGAATTATTCTTTAATTTTTTTTCCTTGATCATCATAAAAATGATATTCAAGATACGTGTAAGCGTCACGAGGTATGATTTTCACCCATTTTTTATGTTCAAAAAACCATTTTGAACGTAATGATGGAAAACCTTTGGTAAGGTATGCTGCCACAAAAGGATGAACGTTTAGTTTTATTTTTTTGTGGTCTTTAATGATTTTTTCAAGCGAAAAAGTAATCTTGTCAATAATCTGGATTGGTGCATCTACATCGCCACTCAAATTATTTGGATTTTCTTCTCTTGTTTCAATATTTACTTCTGGTCTTACGCGTTGACGAGTAATTTGAACTAATCCAAATTTACTTGGCGGTAAGATTTTGTGTTTGGCTTTATCATCGCTCATTTCTTCTCTAAGGAAGTTGAACAACACTTGACGGTTATCAGAATTTTGCATATCGATAAAATCAATTACAATAATTCCACCCATATCGCGAAGTCGCAATTGTCGTGCAATTTCTGCAGCAGCAATCATGTTTACTTCTAATGCTGTATCTTCTTGGTTAGAAGCTTTGTTCGAACGATTTCCACTGTTTACATCAATAACATGAAGTGCTTCAGTGTGTTCAATAATCAAATAAGCACCTTTGCTCATGGAAACAGTTCTTCCGAAAGAGGTTTTTATTTGTCTTTCGATGTGGTATTTCTCAAACAACGGCGTGTCTTTTGATTGATAAAACTTTACGATTTTTTGTTTCTCCGGAGCTATTTCGGCTAAATAGTCCTTTGTTTCTTGATACAACTCTTCATCATCTGTTTGAATACTCGTGAAAGTATCATTGAATACATCTCTAAGAATTGACGAAGCTTTGTTTAGCTCGCCTAAAATCTTCGACGGATGATGAGCAGTTGGTAATTTTTTACACATTGCAGTCCATCTATTCATTAAGTTCTGCAAGTCTTTTTCTAATTCGATTGTACTTTTGCCTTCGGCTACTGTTCTTACAATAACGCCAAAACCTTTTGGTTTGACTGCTTGTACTAGTTTTTTAAGTCGGTCTTTTTCTTCTTTAGATTCTATTTTTTGCGAAATAGAAATTCTATCCGAAAATGGAACTAAAACTACAAATCGTCCTGCAAATGAAAGCTCTGCGCTTATTCTTGGACCTTTTGTTGAAATAGGTTCTTTTACTACTTGAACTAATACCGATTGATTGGCACTCAGAATATCTGAAATTGCACCATTTTTATCAATCTCTTTTTCAAACTGAAAGTTTTTTAGGGAGAAATCTTTTATTTTACCTGCGCTTACAAGTTTTATGAATTTCAAATAAGAAGCTAAACTCGGGCCTAAATCATGATAATGTAAAAAAGCATCTTTTTCATAGCCAACATTTACAAAAGCAGCATTTAATCCAGCAACTGGTTTTCTGATTTTGGCAATAAATATATCGCCAACCTGAAAGTTGCTGTGTCTTCTTGTTTGTGTAATTCAATTAGTTTTCCATCTTTTAATAAGGCAAAATCTACAGCATCTTCACCACTACGGATGATTAATTCTTTATTCATGTTGTAAATTTTTATCCGAACTTTTTGGCAATAGGCAATAGGCAATAGGCAATAGGCAAAAACGCTTATGGCTTATAGCTCATGGCTTACGGCTAATTGTAAGGATGGATTAAACATTTTAAACAGGTATTTTGTTACCCGGAGAAGTTCAGATTGTTAGATTTCTAGATTTCTAGATTGTTAGATAAAAGTATCTAATTTTCTAAGAAGTCTAAATTTTCTAAAAAGTCTAATCTTCCATTTCAATGAACGTTTAAAAAGAAAAAAGTAGTTTAGAACTACTTTTTCTTTTTGTGACGGTTAGCTCTCGCTCTCTTTTTACGTTTGTGAGTCGCTACCTTATGTCTCTTTCTTTTTTTACCACTTGGCATACGTTAGGGTTTAGTGATTAATAATAAGTTTATACTGGTACTTCAGTATTTGTTTTAACTGATTCTACAAATACTTTTGCAGGTTTAAATGCAGGAATGTTGTGTGCAGGAATCTTGATAGTTGTATTTTTTGAAATGTTTCTTCCAGTTTTTTCAGCTCTAGTTTTGATAATAAAACTACCAAAACCTCTTAAATAAACATTATCACCAGTTTCTAAAGAAGTTTTTACTTCTTCCATAAACGCTTCAACTGTTGCTTGAACATCTCCTTTTTCAAGACCTAATTTTTCTGAAATCTTTGCTACGATATCTGCTTTCGTCATTTTCTTTCGTATTTAATATTATGTGTAATTTTTTGAGGTTGCAAATATATGAATTAAAAAAACAATATTTCAAGCATAATCTATTAAAATTTAATCACATAAAGATTTATTTTTGCAAACTACTTTTTTGCTATGAAATTCGCTAACTCTTTAGTTCAATGGTATTTAGAAAACAAACGTGATTTGCCTTGGCGAAACACGACAAATCCATATCCAATTTGGCTTTCCGAAATAATGCTCCAACAAACGCGAGTGGCTCAAGGTTTGCCTTATTTTTTACGATTTACCGAAGCTTTTCCAACAGTATTTGATTTGGCGAAAGCCGATGAAGAACAAGTGCTAAAACTTTGGCAAGGTTTGGGTTATTATTCAAGAGCTAGAAATTTACACAAAACGGCTCAGCAAATTGCTTTTGAACTTGATGGAAATTTTCCTTCTTCCTATAAAGAATTATTGAAATTAAAAGGAATTGGCGAATATACAGCCGCAGCCATTGCTTCGTTTGCTTATAACGAAAATGTTCCTGTGGTTGATGGAAATGTGTTTCGGGTTTTGTCGCGCTATTTTGATATTGAAACTGATATTGCTTCAGCTGGAGCCAAAAAAGAATTTACACTTCTAGCGAGTGAATTATTACTCAAAGGAAAAGCTAATCTTTTCAATCAAGCAATTATGGAGTTTGGCGCATTGCAATGTGTTCCTAAAAATCCAGATTGTACTTCATGTGTTTTAAACGATAGTTGTTTGGCTTTGCAAAAGAAAAAAGTAGCACAACTTCCTGTAAAATTAAAGAAAACTAAAGTTACACCTAAGTTTTTTAACTACCTTGTTTTTTTGGATGAAGATGGAAACACCTTAATTAATAAAAGAACGGAAAAAGGAATTTGGCACAATTTATATCAGTTTCCTTTGTTAGAAACAGCAACAGCTCTTGATGATGAAACTATTTTAAGTCTAATTAAAGACCAAAATTTCATTGCCAACGAAATAGATACTATTGCTTTGTATAATACAGAAAACATTATTCACAAATTATCACATCAGCATTTGACGATAAAGTTTTGGAAAGTAACTGTTAAAGGAAAAATCAATGGTGGAATTGACTGTAAATCAGCAGCAGAATTTCCTTTTCCGATTGTGATTTTTAATTTTATTTCAAAATATTGGTTTTAATTTTCAAAAAAATTAGTAAATTTGATATAATTTAACTCTCAAAACAATGAATGGCACTTTAAATAAAGTAATGTTAATTGGTCACCTTGGCGACGATGTGAAAATGCATTATTTCGAAGGAGGAAATTGTATTGGGCGTTTTCCGTTGGCTACTAACGAAGTATATATCAATAAAACCACCAACGAAAAGATAACTTCTACAGAATGGCATAATTTAGTTGTTCGAAACAAAGCTGCCGAAATATGTGAAAAATACTTATCAAAAGGTGATAAAATCTATATTGAAGGTCGAATAAAATCCCGTCAATGGCAAGCCGAAGATGGAACTACAAAATATACTACAGAGATTCAGGTGACAGAGTTTACCTTCTTAACCACTAAAAAAGATGTGGAAGGAATTAAACAAAATCATGCTTCTGAACCTAAAAACACTAACTTTGAAGCGTCAAGTCCTGAGAATGATTTGCCATTTTAATGTTTTTCACACTTAGATTTTTTTGCTTTATTATTTTATGAAAAGAAAAATAATTTTCAGTTCTTTTTTTGCTTTTTTATTATTGCTAACTAGTTGTAAAGACGATGTTTTGCCAAAACCTTCTAGTCAGCTTCGATTGGATTATCCTATAGCTAGTTATGCTACTTATAGTAACGGTTGTCCATTTACGTTTGATGTGAATGAAGATGTTACCGTCAAAGAAGACAAAAATTGTGGTTTTAGCATTCAGTATCCAAAAATGAAGGCAACTATTTATTTGACTTATAAACCAGTTAATAATGATATAACAAAGTTGCTCCGCGATGCCCAAAAATTAACTTTTGAACATGTTGTAAAAGCAGATGATATTACCGAATTACCTTTTTTAAACAGAGATAAGAAAGTTTATGGAATGTTTTATAAAGTAAATGGAAATGCGGCTACCAATGCCCAATTTTATGTTACGGATAGCATCAATCATTTTGTAACTGGTTCGGTTTATTTTTATGCGAAACCAAATTTTGATTCCATCATGCCAGCCACAAGCTATGTCAAAGACGACATGCAACATTTGATGGAAAGTTTGCAGTGGAAGTAAATTGTTGTTTGATTTTTTTATTTTTTTATGGATTGATGTAACGTTTTGGGGCTTTGCTTTCGGGCGGGAAATCGAAGCACAAAAGCTGGTTTTATTACTAATGTTTAATTGAAAAACTGCCGTTGAGTTTTGTACTTCAGCCCGCCTGACGCAAAACCCTTGTTAGCAGATGTTTTTTTTACCACTCTCTCCATAAATCAGCAATTCCTTCACCTTCAGCATAATCTTTTGGATTTAAACCCGAAGCAAGTGTTATTTTGTCTATAAGTTCACATAAATCTTCTCTTTCACCTGTCTCAATAATACCAGTGTCTTTTTCATTCAGTTTATTTAGTGATTTTATTGCAATTTCAAAACACTTTTCTTTTTCAGTTTTGTTTCCGTTTTCGCCAAGTTTTATAAGTTTTGATATTAAATTGTCAAATATGCTTTTGGCTTCATTACAATTTTCTTCTGTATATTGTTCCATATCATATTCGAAAAAGTTTGCTCTCCATTTTGTGAATGGATAAAGTTCTTTAGTTTTGTTTAATTTTTCGGAATAAGTTAAACTGTCATTTTTAGAATTTTCTGTTTCAATTTCAGGCTGAATTTTTTCCGTTACATTATCTAATGTTTCCAAATTATTCTTATTTGTCTTCTTTGAATTTGCGTATAAAAAAGCAATTCCACCGATTATTAAAACTCCAATAATTAAATATGTCATTTTCTTCATTTTCTGTTAAGTGTTGTTTTTTCAAAATATCTGGTAACACTCAAATATACGAAAGTCTTTTAATTGACCATATAACATTCGTATAACGTATTGAAAGAGTATTTTATACGAAGTTTTAATTGCCGTTGCGCATAACTTCTATAAATAAAGAAAAGTAAATTTTTAATAAATAAAAAAATCCCGAGAATTTCGGGATTTTAAATTATGCTTTTGTTTTTATATCAGAAACCTTATAGGTTTTGCCATCGGCTGTGGCTTCGACGGTTTTTGATAATTTTTCAGGCGTTAAAACCGCTGCGTCAAAACTAACAGTAGCTTCTTTTTTGTCGAAATCTACTTTTGCTTCTTGAACGCCTTCGGTTTCGGCTAGTTTTCTTTCGATGGTTTTGGCACAACCCATTGAACAGGTCATTCCATCAATTTTCAAAACTGCCGTTTCGGGTTTTAGAGCTGCTTTCTTTTCAACAGTTGCTACTTCGTCTTTAGCATTGGTTTCTGGCTTGCTTCCAGTTTCTTTACAGGACACAAAAAATAACGAGCTTAAGGCTAGAGTTACTATAGATTTTGTAAAATTCATAATGCTATATTTTTAATGTTGTGAAATCAATATTGTTTGTGAGGACAAAAATAATTAAAAATTAAAGTTATTATTCTTAAAATAATTACAAAATTTGAACTCAATAAATCAAAGGCATGAAAGCACAACAATTGAAATGGGGATTTTTAATCGTTTTAGCACTAATTTGGGGAAGTTCGTTTATTCTTATCAAAAAAGGATTGATTGGATTGTCCGCTTTTCAGTTGGGTTCGCTGAGGATTATTTTTTGTGCTTTGTTTTTATTGATAATCGGGTTTAAAAGTGTAACGCAAATTCCGTTGCACAAATGGAAATATGTTGCAATTACGGCTATGTTTGGAACATTTATTCCTGCTTATCTTTTTGCTATAGCACAAACACAAATCAACAGTTCGGTAAGTTCCATTTTAAATTCATTGACACCATTGAATACGCTTATTCTTGGCACATTGGTTTTTGGATTGGATTTTAAACGAACACAAATCTTTGGAGTTATTGTTGGTTTGGTTGGAACAATGTTGTTGATTTTTAATGGCGCAGTGAATAATCCTGGGCAAAATTATTGGTACACCATTTTGGTTTTAATTGCTTCCGTTTGCTATGCTACAAATGTAAATTTGATAAAAAAATACCTTTCGGACATGAAGCCTTTAACAATTACAACGGGTAATTTTTTAGTGATGTTAGTTCCAGCTTTTTGCATTTTGCTTTTCACCGATTTCTTTTCAGTAATTCATGTTGAAAAAGTGAAACACTCAATGCTTTTTGTGGCGCTTTTGGGAATTGTTGGTACTGGTATTGCGAATGTTTTGTTTTATAAATTGATACAAATTTCGTCGCCAGTATTTGCAACATCGGTTACTTATTTAATTCCAGTTGTGGCTTTCTTTTGGGGATTATTAGATAATGAAATGTTGACGCCAGTTCAGTTTATTGGCGCATTTATTATTTTAGTTGGAGTTTATCTTTCGAGTAAAAAATAATTCTTTCATTTATTTTGAAAAACACTACGAAGTTTTAAATAAAAAAGACCGTTTCATTCAATTTGAAACGGTCTTTTTATTTTATGATTTAGTTCTAATTACTGAAAATCAGCATCTAAAACTCCTTCGTTGATTTTTACTTCAGACATTTTAATATCTAATTCAAATCCAACATTCATAATTGTATTGAAAGGAACTTTAACACCTTTAACATCTCTGTAATCATTGTAATATGTAACCTGAGTTACTTTTTGACCTTGTTGATCTGAAATAGAAGACTCAGCAGTTTTTAATCCTGTTTTTACATCAAAATAATGTGTTTTATCACCATCAATTACAGCATAAGCGTCTGATCCATTAATTGGTTCGATTGAATCCAGTTTTACGTTGGCTTTGGTTGGCAATGAAGTTTCACCAAATAAAATAGCACTTTCTTTCATTTCAGCTAATTCCTCACCTTCAAGAACTTTTTTCTGTCCTTGTTGTGACATATATCCTGTATTTCCATTAATAACTTGTTTCATTAACGAACCCATTCCAGCCATTGATAATTCTACCATCATTCTTCCTTTAGAATCAATTTTTGAATTATAGGATAATGGCATTGGCGCTTGTGGAATTTTTGTAGAACCAACAGAAACAATTGACTTTACTGATTTCACAGCTTTGTCTCCGCCAATAGCGTTGATATAATTATCAACTACGGACTTAACAGTTACTCCAGCAGGAACAGGTTTTTTTATAGCTGGTTTCTCTGTTGGATTTCCGTATTTATCGAAATAGAACATTGGGATTTTTAGTTTTTCCAAAGCAGGAATCACTTCTGAACCTTTTCCAACTACTAAAATTCTCAAGTTGTCAGCTAGCATATATTTGTAAGCTACTCTCATAATATCGTCAGCGGTAACTGCATTGATGCTTTTGATGTAATTTTCGTAGAAATCAGTAGGTAAACCTTGTGTTAAAGCATTTACTGCATAACGAGCCACTGTTGCTGGTTTTTCAACTTGCATTACAAATCGACCGATGTAACCAGCTTTAACACCGCTTAACATTTCATCAGAAACTTTTTCGGTTCTAATTCTTTTTAATTCTTTTATTGCTTCAACGATTGCGCTATCTGTAACCGCGTTTCTAACTTGAGAACTAGCAACAAATTTTGTGTTAGTATATTTATTTGCATCAACATAAGAACTTGCGCCATACGTCCAACCATGAGCTTCACGTAAATTCATGTTCAAATAACTATTGAAATCTCCACCAAAAACTTGGTTAGCCAAGATTACAGGAAAGAAATCAGGATCAGACATTTTTAAGCTTACAGTGTTCATTAAAATCATTTCCGATTGAACAGCGTTTGGCATATCAACAAAATTGATTTGAGAATACTGAACATTGGTTGGGTTTGAATAGGTAAGGTTAGGAGCAGTTGCTTTTACCCAAGAACCAAATAGTTTTTCAACTGATTTTTTGATTTCTTTAGTTTTAACATCACCAATAATTACTAGGTAAGCGTTTTGTGGAACAAAATAAGTTCTGTAATTGTCTTTTACATCAGCCAATGAAACATTTTTGATGGTTTCTTCTGAAAGATATTCTCCAGCTGGATGTGATTTGCCATAAGCTAAAACATTTTCAACTCTTGAGGCTACAGCAGAAACACTTTTTTCTTCGGCTTTTAAACCTTCAATTAATTTGTCTCTTTCTTTGTCGAATTCTTCTTGAGTGAAGTTTGGAGTTAAAGCGCCTTCTGCCATTAATTCTAGAATTCTTTTAGCGTGTTTTGATAAACCACTAGCCGATGCTCCAGAAGCATAAAAGTTAATGTTAGCTCCTAAAAAGTCAATTTCTTCATTAAAAACATCTTTTGGAGTTTTAGTTGAGCCATTTCCAATTAAACTACTTGTTAAATCAGAAACTCCTTTTTTATCGCCTTCTGCATATGGTGCATTGTCGATAGAAAGACTGTAAGCAACTCGTGGAAGTTTATGGTCTTCAACAACTAATACTTTTAAACCATTTGGCAAGGTAAAAGTTGTTGGTTTTTTCAAATTAATCGCTGGCGATGGTCCAGGTTTTGGCTGTGATCTGTCTTGTGCTTGCATTATTAATGTTAAAAACAAGCTTGATAATATAATTATAGATTTTTTCATAATACGTAATGTCTTAGTTTTGAGCTTTATCTTTACCTGGAACATAATCCAAAATCAATCTTTGATTAGGATTTAAATATTTTTTAGCTGTGTTTTTTATCTCTTCTCTTGTGATAGAACGATACATTTCTATTTCTGTATTGATAAGATTTACATCACCATATAATAAGTAAAATGAAGCTAAGTTTTCGGCCACACCTTCTACGCTTGCATTACTGTTAACATAGTTGTTCTCATATATGTTTTGAAGTTTTTGAAAATCTTTTTCAGAAATTAATTCGTTTTGAATTTTTACAATTTCTTCGTCAATTTCTTTAATTAAATCTTCAGATGTAGCTGTACCTTGCGGCATTCCATAAAGAATATATTGTCCATAATCTTCTTGACTGTAGTTAAATGCACCAATTTGTAGAGCCATTTTTTTGTCGTCAACTATTTTTTTATACAGTTTAGAACTTTTTCCATTACTTAAATAAGTAGAAATCATATCAAGAATTCTTGCATCGCGTGTTTTCATTGATGGAGTTCTGTATGAAGCAACAACCATTGGTATTTGAATGTTTGGATCTTCAAATCGAGCTTTGATCGTTTCAGTGATTGGTTCTTCAACAAAAGTTTGTTTTGTTATTTTTTCACCTCTTGGAATAGCACCAAAATATTTTTGTATCCATGCTTTAGTTTGAGCAACATCAATTTGACCTGCAACAACTAAAACAGCATTATTTGGACTGTAGAATTTTTTGTTGAAAGCTTGAAACTCTTCTAATGTTGCTGCGTCCAAATGTTCCATAGAACCAATTGGTGCCCAACGGTATGGATGAACTTTAAACATGTTTTTCTTAACTTCTGCAATCAAACTTCCATATGGTTGATTGTCTACACGAAGTCTTTTTTCTTCTTTTACAACTTCATTTTGTGTGTCAACACCAATTTGGTTGATAACAGGATGCATTAGTCTTTCTGATTCCATCCAAAGACCAACTTCTAAACTATTTGAAGGGAAAACTTCAAAATAAAAAGTTCTGTCTTCTGAAGTGTTGGCGTTATTTGTTCCACCATTAGCGGTTACAATTTTAAACCATTCACCTCTTTTAATATTTTCCGTACCTTCAAATAATAAGTGTTCGAAAAAGTGTGCAAAACCAGTTCTTTCTGGGTTTTCATCTTTAGAACCTACGTGATACATTACCGATGTGATAACAACCGGAGCCGATTGGTCGTTGTGTAAAATTACATGCAAACCATTGTCCAAATCGTATTCTTCAAAAGCAACTTTTTGAGCAGAAGCTGTTCCTCCTAGCATAAGCATTGAACTTAAAGCAATTAATGATTTTTTCATAAAAAATTCAAATTTTTTCGTTGATAGTTTAGTTAGTAAATAAACTTTACTTTTTGTTACATCAAAAATACTTTTTTATTCAGAAAGACACGTAAATTAATTAAAATAAAAAGAGTGTTTAATTATGTAACGAATCTTTTTTTAAAAAGCACTTGTAAATAAAGGAATTAGTTATATATTTGCAAACTCAAAAAAATTAATTAAACAATTTGTTATGTACGCAATCGTAGAGATAGCAGGGCAACAATTCAAAGTAAGCAAAGACTTAAAGGTTTATGTTCACCGTTTGACTAATGAAGAAGGTTCAAAAGTTTCTTTTGATAAAGTTCTTTTATTAGATGATAATGGAAATGTAACTTTAGGCGCCCCAGCTATAGAAGGTGCTTCAGTAGAAGCCAAAGTGTTACAACACTTAAAAGGTGATAAAGTAATCGTTTTCAAAAAGAAAAGAAGAAAAGGTTACAAAAAGAGAAACGGTCACCGTCAATATTTGACACAAATTCTTATTGAAGGAATTAGTGCAACTGGCGGAAAGAAAGCGGCTCCAAAAAAAGAAGCAGCTCCAGTAGTTGAAGAAGCAGAAGCACCAAAGAAAAAGGTAGCTAAAGCTAAAAAAGAAGATACTCAAGAATAATTAACTTATAAAACCAAAACATCATGGCTCACAAGAAAGGTGTCGGTAGTTCGAAGAATGGTAGAGAATCAGAATCGAAACGTTTAGGCGTTAAGATTTATGGTGGACAAGCTGCAATTGCTGGAAATATCATCGTTAGACAAAGAGGTTCTAAACACAATCCAGGTGAAAACGTTTACATGGGTAAAGATCATACTTTACATGCAAAGGTTGACGGGATTGTTAAATTCCAGAAAAAAGGAGAAAACAAATCATTTGTTTCAATTCTTCCTTTCGAAGCATAAGAACAACTCTTATTAAAATACAAAACCCGTTCAGAAATGAGCGGGTTTTTTTTATGGCAATTGTTTTTTAATACTTTGGAGAATAAACAAAAAACCCTCACTTCTCAGCAAGGGTTTTCTATTGATCTAAAAGTTTAACTTTCTAAGAAGTCTAGATTTAGTATCTGTAATATTCAGGTTTGAATGGTCCAGCAACTTCAACACCAATATATTCTGCTTGGTCTTGACGTAATGTTTCTAATTCAACTCCTAATTTAGCTAAGTGTAACATTGCTACTTTTTCATCTAAATGTTTTGGTAACATATAAACGTCGTTGTTGTAAGCTGAGCTGTTTTTCCATAACTCAATTTGAGCTAACGTTTGGTTTGTAAATGAATTACTCATAACAAAACTTGGATGTCCAGTTGCACAACCTAAATTCACTAAACGACCTTCAGCCAAGATAAGAATATCTTTTCCAGCGATAGTATATTTGTCAACTTGTGGTTTGATTTCAATTTTAGATGCACCATGGTTTGAATTCAACCAAGCCATATCAATTTCGTTATCAAAGTGACCAATGTTACAAACGATAGTTTTATCTTTCATTTGCTCAAAATGAGAACCAAGAACGATGTCTTTGTTTCCAGTTGTAGTAATAATAATATCAGCAGTTGCAATAACGGTGTTTAATTTTTTCACTTCAAAACCGTCCATAGCAGCTTGCAAAGCACAAATTGGGTCAATTTCAGTAACAGTTACAATAGAACCAGCACCACGGAAAGAAGCCGCAGTTCCTTTTCCAACATCACCATATCCACAAACAATTACTCTTTTTCCAGCTAACATGATATCAGTTGCACGACGAACAGCATCAACAGCAGATTCTTTACAACCATATTTGTTATCAAATTTCGATTTTGTAACCGAATCATTCACGTTAATTGCTGGCATTGGTAAAGTTCCAGCTTTTACTCTTTCGTAAAGTCTGTGAACACCAGTTGTAGTTTCTTCAGATAAACCTTTGATACCTTCAACCAAATGCGGATAACGGTCAATAACCATATTTGTTAAATCTCCACCATCATCAAGAATCATGTTCAATGGTTTTCTATCTTCACCAAAGAATAATGTTTGCTCAATACACCAGTCAAATGATTCCTCATCAAGACCTTTCCAAGCATAAACTTGGATGCCAGCAGCAGCAATAGCAGCAGCAGCTTGATCTTGTGTAGAGAAAATGTTACAAGAAGACCAAGTAACTTCTGCACCAAGAGCAATTAAAGTTTCAATTAAAACTGCAGTTTGAATAGTCATGTGCAAACATCCTGCAATACGAGCACCTTTTAATGGTTGTTCGTTTTTGTATTCTGCTCTAAGTGCCATTAAACCAGGCATTTCTGCTTCAGCTAATTCAATTTCTTTTCTTCCCCAAGCTGCAAGTGAAATGTCTTTCACTTTAAAAGCCACATAAGGTAATGTTTGTGTACTCATCTATTATGTATATTTGTTTTTTATAATTTGGTGCAAAATTACAACATAGGTTTTGATTTTAATAATTTATTTCAAAATTTATGAAATGTTTGATTGTTTAATCTTTTGAAAAACAACAAAATACTAAATGCCATTACATAAAGTAATCTACTTGTCTAATAACACCAAACTGTATCTTTGGAAGATAACAGAAGATTTTGATGCGCTTTTCAAGGAAGTTAGATTAAAGGACTCCTCTTTGAAACGTCTTGAAGACATGAAATCCCAAAGTCACCAAAAAGGATTTTTAGCAGTTAGAATGTTATTGCAACACCTTGATTATACTGATTTTGATTTGTATTATGATGAATTTGGAAAACCACATATTAAACCACAAGGTTGTAGCATTAAAGAAGTAGAAATTTCTATTTCACATTCTAATGATTTTTCGGCAGTCGTAATTAGCGAACAGAAAGTCGGTTTGGACTTAGAACAACTCAAAGAAAAAACATTGAAAATAGCACCAAGATTTATGGATGTTTCTCATCTCGAAAATCTTTCAGAAGAAGAAAAAATTAAAAAAGCAACTGTTGTTTGGGGAATCAAGGAATGTATTTTTAAAATAAAAAACGAGAAAGGAATTAGCTTTCCAAACCATATTTTTGAAGATGATTTCAATTTTGAAGATAAAAAAGCAACAGCAGTATTAAAATTCAATAATAAAGAAGAAAATTTCGAAGTCCAATTTGATTCTATAGAAGATTATATCTTTGTTTGCGCCTTTGGAGATAATTAAAAACAAAAAATCCGCGACAATCAGTAAAACCCGTGTCATCCGCGTTCCAAAAAAAATGTCAATATACCAACAAATACTAAATTCAAAAGCCAAGTCAGAAAAACTTCTGGCAATTTTAATCGATCCTGATAAAGTTGCATTAGAAACCATTTCGGATTTGGCAGAAAAAATAAATCAATCGCCAGCAACACATATTTTAGTTGGAGGAAGTTCATTTGATGGAAATCATTTAGACGAAATTATCATTCAGTTAAAACAAAATACTAAACTTCCAGTTTTATTATTTCCTGGAAATCCATCACAAATTTCTGCCGAAGCTGATGGAATTTTGTTTCTGCAATTACTTTCGGGAAGAAATCCTGATTATTTAATTGAACACCAAGTTGAAGCCGTTCCAATTCTTGAAAAAACTAATTTAGAAGTGATTTCTACGGGTTATATTCTTGTTGAAAGTGGAAGCGAAACTGCCGTAGAACGCGTTAGCAAAACCAAACCATTAGATAGAAATAATATTGATTATGTTGCTCAAACCGCCAAAGCCAGCGAATATATTGGCAACAAATTAATCTACCTCGAAGCTGGAAGTGGCGCAAAAAATGCCGTTCCTTTAGAAATGATTTCAGCAGTTTCTAAAAAAATATCTATTCCATTGATTGTTGGCGGAGGAATTCGTTCCAAAATTGAAATTGAAAATGCGTTCAATTCTGGCGCAGATTTAGTCGTTATTGGAACAGCTTTTGAAAACGATATAAACTTTTTTGACTAATGTTTGAATTCCTTTTTTCACAATACAAAAATTATCCAACTTATGAAATTGCATTAGAATTAACTGCAATTTTATTCGGATTGTTAAGCGTTTGGTTTGCTAAAAAAAATAACATTTTAGTTTTTCCAACTGGAATTATCAATACTGCGATTTACGTTTATTTACTTTGGAAATGGTCATTGCTTGGCGACATGATGATTAATTTTTACTACGTAATCATGAGTATTTATGGTTGGTACGTTTGGACAAGAAAAAAAGACAAAGTCGATGAATTTCCTATTTCAAAAATTACAAAATCAGAAATAAAAAAATCAATTGCATTATTTCTTGCAAGTATAATTTTGGTCATTTCGGTTTATATCTTTTTCGATAAATTAACACATTGGACATCCTATATTGATACATTTGTAACAGGAATATTTTTCGTTGGAATGTGGTTAATGGCAAAACGGAAAATCGAAAACTGGATTTTATGGATTATTGGTGATATAATTTCTATCCCAATGTATTTTGCCAAAGGATATACTTTCACGAGTATTCAATATGTATTTTTCACAATTATCGCCGTTTATGGCTATTTAGAATGGAAGAAAATTTTACAACAAAAGACAAATTAGTCAACATATACGGATTTACCGAAGCCGATTTTAGTCAAATTAACGAACATGGAATTGATTTGAGTAAAATTGAAGCTGAACTTGCTATTTTCCAAACTGGGATTTCAAAAATGTATTTGGCTCGTCCAGCAAAAATTGACGATGGAATTTTAAAACTTACCGAAGAAGAATTCAATTCAAAATCAGCTTTTTTTGACGAAAAAAAATCAACTTTAAAGTTAAAAAAATTCGTTCCCGCTTCAGGTGCAGCCAGTCGAATGTTCAAATTTTTGAATGAATTTTTAATTGAATTTGATCATGAAAATGAAACTATAAACGCTTACATCAACCGAAAAAAAGACAAAAACCTTCCCACTTTTTTGGCAGGAATTGAGAAGTTTCCATTTTTTGAAGAAATAAAATCGAAGGTTAAATCAATTGTTCCTAATTATTATTCATTAGAAAGTCACGAAAAAAGCTATCACTTCATAAAAACGATGTTGTCTAGCGATTATTTTGATTTTGCTAACAAACCAAAAGGTGTTTTAGATTTTCACAAATATCAATCTCACATTGCAACGCCAGTGGAAGAACATTTGAATGAATGTGCTTTTTATGCTACATCAAATTCGGTTTCGCATTTGCATTTTACCGTTTCCGAAAATCATGAAGATTTATTTCGTGAAATTGTAAAAAATGTAAAGGAAAAAGTGGAAAACAAGACCGAAACCACTTTAAATGTGACGTATTCTTATCAACACAAATCTACTGATACGATTGCTGTTGATTTGAAAAACCAACCATTTCGTGATGAAAACAACAAGTTGGTTTTTCGTCCTGGCGGACACGGCGCATTGATAAATAATCTAAATTCACTTGATGCAGATGTAATTTTTATCAAAAATATTGACAATGTAATTCAAAATCATATCAAAGAAATTACTTTGTATAAAAAAGGTTTGGCTGGAGTTTTACTCGAATTTCAAGAGCAAATTTTTGCCATTTTAAACGCAATCGAAAAGCAAGAATTTCAAGAAAACGAAGTGGAAACGGTTGTTGATTTTATGAAATTAAAACTGAATATCAAGGTTAGAGATGATTTTCAAAAATTTACATTTGAACACAAAATCGAATTCATTAAAACCAAATTAAACCGACCAATTCGCGTTTGCGGCATGGTTAAAAACGAAGGCGAACCTGGTGGCGGACCTTTTTGGGTAAGAAATTCCAAAGGTAATCTGTCGCTACAAATTGTAGAAAGTTCTCAGGTTGACACAAACGATTTTGTTCAAAACGAAATTCTATCCAAAGCAACCCATTTTAATCCTGTAGATTTAGTTTGTGCAACCAAAGATTATCATGGAAATAAATTTGATTTAACACAATTTGTCGATCATACATCTGGATTTATTGTGCATAAAAACAACAAAGGAAAAGAATTGAAAGGATACGAATTACCTGGACTTTGGAACGGCGCAATGGCAAAATGGATAACCGTTTTTGTAGAAGTTCCGTTAGTCACATTCAATCCGGTGAAAACGGTAAACGATTTATTAAAACCAGCGCATCAACCGCAATATGAAAACTGATTTACTTTTAACCGAAATACAATACAAAGCCGTTAGAAGTTCTGGTGCTGGCGGGCAAAACGTAAACAAAGTTTCCTCAAAAGTGGTTTTGACTTTTGATTTGAATGCATCTCAAGCACTTTCCGAAGAGCAAAAAACGCTAATTTCCGAAAAATTGGCAACCAAATTAACTTCAGAAAATATTTTGATTTTAAACTGTGATGAAGATAGAAGTCAACTAAAAAATAAAGAAATTGTCACCAAACGTTTTTTAGAATTACTTAAAAAAGCATTGGTTGTTCCTAAAAAACGAAAACCAACCAAAGTGCCAAAATCGGTAATCGAAAAAAGATTAAAAGACAAATCTTCCGTTTCTGAAACCAAGCAAAACAGAAAAAAACCAGATTTATAAAATCTAATTTGTCTAAAGCTCTAATAATCTAAAAATCTTTTTTACTTTTGCCTCGTCTCAAAAAGGGGTGCTTTAAATAACAAGCTGAGATTATACCCAATGAACCTAGAACAGGTAATGCTGTTTAGGGAAAAGTGACAAAACAGAGTGCACGCTGAACTTTGTCGCAGGAAACAAACATTTTTATTTTTTAACAAAGAATAATTACCTCTTTTTATTCGTAACATTTTTTTACGAATGGAAATTTTATTCAAAAACAGTACAAAGTACAAAGTACAAAGCAGGAAAAAATTAGCAACGTCTATTTTCTTTTCTCTCGTTTCTTTTTTCTCTTTTTCACAGGAAAAAGTAAAAGACACAACAAAAGTCAACAACCTTAACGAAGTAATCGTTTCTTCGGTTAGAGCAAAAGGCAAAAATCCAATTACACATTCCAATCTTTCTAAGGAAGAAATTGCGCCTCGAAATTTAGGGCAAGACATTCCAATTTTACTGAACTATTTGCCTTCGGTAGTTACAACAACCGATGCTGGAAATGGGATTGGTTATACTTACATGAGAGTTCGTGGTGCTGATGGTTCGCGAATTAACGTAACGTTAAACGGAATTCCTTTTAACGACAGCGAAAGTCAAGGAACATTTTTTGTCAATTTGCCTGATTTTGCTTCGTCCGTAGAAAGCATTCAATTGCAACGTGGCGTTGGAACTTCTACCAATGGTGCTGGAGCTTTTGGCGCAAGTTTAAACATGCAAACTAAAGCGTATCAAGAAAACGCATTTGCAGAAATTTCCAATTCCGTAGGAAGTTTTGGAACTCGAAAACACACGTTATCGTTTGGAACAGGTTTGCATAATAATTTTGAACTAAACGGACGACTTTCCAACATTGCTTCTGATGGATTTATCGACAGAGCTTCATCGAGCATGTTTGGTTATTTTTTCAATGGAAATTATGTAACCGAAACCACTTTGATTAAAGCACTTGCTTTTGGCGGAAAAGAAAAAACCTATCAATCTTGGAACGGACTTGAAGATCCAGAAAAATTAAAAAACGACAGAACGTTTAATTCTGCTGGAATGTATTTTGACCAAAACGGAAACATAAAATTCTATGATGATGAAACCGATAATTATTGGCAAAATCATTTTCAGTTGCATTGGTCGGAAAAATGGTCAGAAAAATGGATTTCAAATGCAGCGTTGCATTACACCATCGGGAAAGGATATTTTGAACAATATCGTGAAGATGAAGCATTAGCTGATTATTTTTTACCCAATTTTGAAGGAAATACCGAATCGGATTTGGTTAGAAAACGATGGTTGGACAGCGATTTTTTTGGAACAACTTTTTCATTAAACTACAAAACAAAAAATACGGATGTCTTACTTGGCGGAGCAGCAAATCGTCATTTGGGGAAACATTTTGGCGAAGTGGTTTGGACACAATATTATGTTCCAAATGGCAATCGATATTACAACAATTTCGGAAATAAAGACGATGTAAATGCCTATGTTAAAGCGTCGCAACAAGTTGGAAAACTGAATTTCTTTGCCGATTTACAATACCGAATGGTTTTTTATGAAGCAACAAGTACCAAGTTTAGCGATGTAAACGATACGTTTCGATTTTTTAATCCAAAAGCTGGATTGAATTATGAATTAAATGATAAAAACTCATTTTATGGTTATTTTGGTATTGCCAATAAAGAACCAAGACGCGACGATTATGAAGCTGGCGCAATCAAACCTGAGCGTTTATTTGACTACGAATTAGGATGGAAATACAATTCGCAAAAAGTGAAAATTTCTGCCAATGCTTTCTACATGAATTATCAAGATCAATTGGTTTTAACTGGCGCTTTGAACGATGTTGGTTCGCCAATTTTTACCAATAGCGGAAAAAGTTATCGAATCGGTTTAGAAGTTGAATCGGTGATTTCTATAACTGACAAATTGATTTGGAATCCAAATATCACTTTAAGTCAAAACAAAAACCGTGATTTTTATTTTCAAAGAGATGGCGTTTTGCAGAATTTAGGAAATACCGATATTGCTTTTTCACCAAGTATTGTTGCTGCCAACAGAATTACATTTTTGCCAATAAAAGATTTTCAGATTTCGCTTTTATCAAAATTTGTAGGCGAACAATACATGGGAAATATCGATTCTGACAACTCGAAATTGGATGCTTATTTTGTGAGCGATTTGAATGTTTCTTATGAATGGAAAATCAACAAAGGTTTAAAATCGATGGTTTTCTCGGCATTGGTAAATAACATTTTTGATTTAGAATATGAGTCTAATGGTTATTTCTACACCTTTGATGACGATTTTAGTAATCCTGGAAGTATTTCAACGCAAGATGGCGCAGGATTTTATCCGCAAGCTGGAATTAATTTCTTGGCTGGAATAACCTTGAAGTTCTAAAAAAAACAAAATCCCGTCTCGTTTAAGAACGAGACGGGATTTTTTAATTGTAAACCAATAATGAATTTCCATTAACTTCAACACGATATTGTTTTAATGGATATTGTTTTCCTGGACTTTGACCTGAAAAAAGACTATATTCTGCTTCGTCACAAGGACAAACGACATTTATTCCATCAATTGTCATTGTGGAACAAGAACTTAATTCCTGGTTTGGACATGCCATTTCAAAAGCAACGAAACCACTTCCGGTATTAAAAATTACAACGCCTCGAACACCTTGCGAAAAATTAGTTGCATGATTACTTACAAATGATAAATTACTATATAGCGGTAAACTCAAATCAATCATCCAGTTCACTTGAACATTTGGAATGTATGGATTTCGATTGTTAAAACCTTCCGATTCACATCCTATTGCCAAACCAATGAATAAAAAAATAATAGCAATTTTTTTCATCTAAATTTTATTTCTAATTATTTGAGTAAACAAAAATAAATTATTTAACTTTGACAAACACTATTGTGTGAAACAAATTTAAATCAAATCAAAAACAGTATCTTTGCAAAAAGAAATCCCGTTGCGATGGGATTTTTTCTATTTATATAAAGGAAGAAATTATGAGTACAGTATCTTATTACACAGCTGAAGGATTAAAGAAATTAAGAGAGGAATTAGATCAATTAAAAAGCATAGAAAGACCTAAAGCATCACAAGCAATTGCTGAAGCTAGAGATAAAGGCGACTTGTCTGAAAATGCGGAATATGATGCAGCAAAAGAAGCACAAGGAATGCTTGAAATGCGTATCGCAAAATTAGAAGAAGTTCACGCTAATGCTAGATTAATTGATGAAAGTCATCTTGATACTTCAAAAGTTTTGGTTTTATCTAATGTGAAAATTAAAAATCAAGCCAACGGAATGGAGTTGAAATATACATTGGTTGCCGAAAGCGAAGCCGATTTAAAAACCGGAAAAATATCAGTAACTTCTCCAATAGGAAAAGGATTATTAGGAAAGTCAGTTGGACAAGTAGCGGAAATTACTGTTCCAAACGGAAAATTAAACTTTGAAGTTTTAGAAATTTCAAGAGACTAATTATGGCTAGTATTTTCACCAAAATTATTAACGGAGAAATTCCTTGCTACAAAGTAGCCGAAGATGAAAATTATTTGGCTTTTTTGGATGTAAATCCTAATGCAAAAGGTCATACGCTTTGTATTCCAAAGGAAGAAATCAATAAGATTTTTGACATGGAAGAAGAACATTATCTTGGATTGATGAAATTTTCAAGAAAAGTAGCAAAAGCATTAGAAAAAACAGTTGAATGCAAGCGAATTGGTGTTGCAGTTGTTGGATTAGAAGTTCCACATACGCATGTACATTTAATTCCGTTACAAGATATGGATGATATGCGTTTTCAACGAAAAACAGCGCTTACTAAAGAAGAATTTGAAGAGTTGGCAAAAGCAATTCAAAACAATTTATAAAAGAAAACGCCTCATTTTATTGAGGCGTTTTTTTATTCTTTAATTTTTTCCTTTAACTAAACTAATTAGGAACAGTAGAACCCAAGCACCACAAGCAGCAATCAATATTTGAACTAACAAACCACCACCGCCAATTCCTAATTTTCCAGCTAACCAACCACCAAAAATTGCCCCGATAATCCCAACAATGATGTTACCGATTAATCCAAACCCTGAACCTTTCCAAAACTGACCAGCTAACCAGCCAGAAATAGCACCTAATAAAAGAAAATACAAAAATTCCATAGTTAATAGTTTTAAAGTTATAGTATAAATATATAAAGAAAAAACTTAACTTTTTATTTTTTTATTTTTTAAATGATATTTGTATCGTTGTTCCTTTATCAATTTCGGAATGAAGGACTTTTATTTTTCCTTTATGATATTCTTCAACAATTCGTTTTGTGAGTGATAAGCCCAAACCCCAACCACGTTTTTTGGTTGTAAAACCAGGTTCAAAAACTCTTTTAAATTGTTTTTTCGGAATGCCTTTTCCACTATCACTAACCAGTATTTTCACCAAATCATTTTCTTCAGATATTTCTACAGAAAGTGTTCCTCTGCCTTTCATAGCATCAATAGCATTTTTGACTAAATTTTCAACTGTCCAGCTGTGAAGTGCTGAATTTAAGGAAACTAAAATTGGTTTTTCTGGAGCTTTGAAAGAGAAGATAACTTGTTTAGAAAAGCGCGATTTTAAATACTCAAAAGATTGTTCCGTTTCTTCAACAATGTTGCGTTTTTCCAGAATTGGTTCCGAACCTATTTTAGAAAATCTATCCGTTATGGTTTGCAGTCGATTGATGTCTTTTTCTATTTCAGAAACCGTAGTTTCATCCACATTGTCGGCTTTCATGATTTCGAGCCAACCGATTAACGATGATAATGGCGTTCCAATCTGATGTGCGGTTTCCTTTGCCATTCCAGCCCAAAGTTTGTTTTGAGTTGCCATTTTTGTGCTTCGATAAAAATTATAAACCACAGTTCCAAACAGAAAAATGATTAGCAACAACGCAATTGGATAATATTTTAATTTATTGAGCATAGAAGAATCGCCATAATACAAGTACTGCGATTTTCCTTTTGAAATCTCCATAACAATAGGACTGTTTTGCAGTTTAAGTTTTTCTAAATAATTTTTGAGTTTAATTTTGTCTTTTACAATATCATCATCAATATTTATGGTGCTTGTAATCGAGTCGTTAATAGATAAAATAATCGGAATAGTAGGATTTTCAATAATAGCAAACGGCAATTCTAAATCAGCGTTTAAGTCATCGGTATTGATTTTTTTTTGTGCCAATGCCCAATTTTTCATTTTGACACGTTCTTCACTTTTAAAAATTTGAAAAAAGGAATACGTATTCCAAAGAATCAAACTCACAATAACGAACGATGTCATTATGATTATCCAGCGAGTTGTGTTTCTTCTTTCGGAAAATTGCATTGAAATTTTTTTATAAATATAGCCAAAAGTAATAAAAATACAAGACGATTGACTTCTAGCCCTGATAGTAGTGGTATCGTCTTTTTTGACGATAGAAACGAATAGCAGGAAAATGGACAACAAGAATTCCCGAACGTTTCGCTCCAAAATGAATTAAAATTGTATTTTTGGAAAAATAAAAAATATGCTTTCTTTTGAACCACATACGCTTTCGCCAGCGCAATTGCAAGGTTATTTGCAAAGTGCTGTAGCGCCAAGACCAATTGCTTTTGCTAGCACGATGGACGAAAATGGGAAACCTAATTTGTCGCCGTTTAGTTTCTTTAATGTTTTTAGTTCCAATCCGCCGATTTTGGTTTTTTCGCCAGCACGACGCGTGAGAAATAACACAACGAAACATACTTTGGAAAATTGTCAAGCAACGAAACAAGTGGTGATTAATGTGGTGAATTATGATATTGTGCAACAAATGTCGCTTTCGAGCACGGAATATCCTGATGGTGTGAACGAATTTATAAAATCGGGTTTAACGATGTTGCCTTCGGATATGGTAAAACCGTATCGTGTAGCGGAAAGTCCAGTGCAATTTGAATGCAAAATCAACGAAATTATTGCTTTGGGAAATCAAGGTGGCGCAGGAAATTTGATTATTTGTGAAGTAGTAAAAATTCATGTTAACGAAGCGGTTTTGGACGAAAAAGGAACAATTGATCAAAACAAAATCGATTTGGTTTCACGTTTGGGAGGAAATTGGTATTCGCGTTCCAATCAAGGTTTGTTTGAAGTAGAAAAACCTTTGGTTACGCTTGGAATTGGCGTTGATGCTATTCCTGATTTTATTAAAAATAGTCCTGTTTTTGACGGAAATGATTTGGGTAAATTAGGAAATGTAGAAGCATTGCCAACCGAAGAAGAAATTACTATATTTGTACAACAAAATTTTGCGGTGAAAGGTGTTTTGAGTTCTGATGATGAACAAAAAATTCAGTTGAAAGCAAAAGAATATTTGAATAATAATGATGTGCTTTCGGCTTGGAAAGTACTTTTAGCTAAATTATAATTATGGAAGTTACCGGAAAAATTAAAGTAGTAAATGCGGAGCAACAAGTGAGTGCTAGCTTTAGAAAAAGAGAATTGGTTGTGGCTACAGAAGAGCAATATCCGCAGTTTATCAGTATCAATTTTGTACAAGATAAATGTGATTTGTTGAACAACTATAATGTAGGTGAAGCGGTAAAAGTTTCTATCAATCTTAGAGGAAGAGAATGGGTTAATCCACAAGGAGAAACTAAATATTTTAACGATATTCAAGGTTGGAGAATTGAAAGACTTCAAGCAGAACAACCAGCAGCAATGCCAGCAATGCCACCAGCAGAAGCTTTTGCTCCAGCAACCGATTTTAAAGAAGAAGAACACGACGACTTACCTTTCTAGAAAATAGAAACAAGAGTAAAGAACAAAGACCATTCTAACAATTTAAATGTACGAATGGTTTTTTCGTTTAATACTTTTCTTGCCTCTAGCTTCTTTTTTCTATTTTCTGACCTATGTATTTTTTAACCAAAGAACTTTATTTTCCGCCTGTTGACGAAGCTTCCTATGAAGGTGTTTTGGCTATTGGTGGCGATTTATCAATAGAACGTTTGTTGTTGGCGTATCAAAATGGCATTTTTCCATGGTTTAATGATGATGAACCGATACTTTGGTGGTCGCCATCAGAACGAATGGTTGTTGTGCCTAAGTTGTATAAAGTATCGAAAAGCACTCGAAATCTTATTAATCAGAATAAATTTAAAGTTACTTTCAATCAAAATTTCTCGGAAGTTATTCGCAATTGCCAACAAATTGAACGAACTGGTCAAGAAGGAACTTGGATTACCGAAGACATTATTGCTTCTTATACCAAATTACACGAAATGGGAATTGCCAAATCGGTTGAAGTTTGGCAAAATGACGAATTGGTTGGAGGTTTGTATGGCGTAGATTTAGGACATGTTTTTTGTGGTGAAAGTATGTTTTCCAAAGTTTCCAATTCCAGCAAAATTGCGTTTGTATGGTTGGTTAATTATTTAAAAGAAAACAATTACTTGTTACTTGATTGTCAAGTTCACAACGATCATTTGGAAAAATTAGGTGCTTTTGAAATTTCGAGAGATACTTTTATGAGAGTTTTGAAGAGTTAATTTTTCAGTCGCAGTTTTCAGTCACAGTTTACAGTGGTTTTAGGTTTAATTACAGAATTTAAAACTACATTTTGCATCCAAATTTATCAGGATTATTAATCATGTAATTTATCAATTTTCCTATTTCAATAGTTTTTGAAGATAAAGAATCAAAATCTTCATTTGAAATATAGTTGCATGCTAAAGCAAAATCCAACCATACATTGGTTTCAGAGTTTTCGCCATCACAATCCGTTAGTTTACTAATAAAATGATTGACATACCTTCTTTTTCTATAAGCTTCCGCCATATTTGCACAAACACTTCTTGAAGAACGTCTTATTTG
>Ga0209063_1000333_pt1 | contig 36056 bp, 23 predicted proteins | sample KloWWTmeKNB19Kit_FD_187177 | JGI IMG/M metagenome (GOLD analysis project Ga0209063, IMG submission 187177) | Active sludge microbial communities from Klosterneuburg, Austria, studying microevolution and ecology of nitrifiers - Klosterneuburg... | ecosystem: Engineered > WWTP > Aerobic digester >... | reverse complement strand
TTTCGGGATGTGTAAGCTGCACTAATTCTACTTTTTCAAATTGATGTACACGGTTTAGCCCACGAACATCTTTACCAAAACTTCCAGCCTCTCTTCTAAAGCAAGGTGAATAAGCCGTCATTTTTATAGGCAAACTTTCAGGCTTTACAATCTCATCTCTGTAAATATTTGTGATGGGCACTTCAGATGTTGGAATCATAAAGAAATTATCTTCCTGCATATGATACATCTGTCCTTCTTTATCCGGTAACTGACCAGTGCCATAAGCAGATGCTTCATTTACCATAAATGGCGGATGAAATTCGGTGTAACCTGCTGCTGCATTAAAATCTAAAAAATACTGTATTAATGCCCGTTGCAATTTTGCTCCTTGACCTTTAAACAAAGCAAAACCGCTTCCGGTAATTTTTGCACCGGTTTCAAAATCTACAATGTCATATTTTTTTATCAAATCCCAATGCGGTACTGAACCTGATGGCAATGTTGGTTTTACTCCACCTTCTCTTACCACTTCATTATCCTCAGGTGTTTTTCCTGCGGGCACCAAATCAGATGGAAGGTTTGGCAACTTGACCAGTTCATCATGCAATTGTTTTTCTACTGCTGTTAGTTTTTCTGATATAGGTTGTAAAGTTGCTTTCAACGTAGCGACTTTCTGCTTCTTAGCTTCTGCTTCTTCTTTTTGACCTTTGGCCATCAATCCGCCAATTGCTTTAGAAGTAATATTTACGATTGCTTGATTATTATCAAATTCAAGTTGAGTCTTTTTACGTTCATCATCCAATGCGATAATTGTATCGATTAACGACAAGTCAGTATAATTTTTTATTGTTAATTTTTCTTTTACTGCCGTTGGATTTTGCCTTAATACTTGAATCTGCAACATCTATTATAAAGTTTTCGCAAAGATAAGGCGGAAGGCCTAAGCCAAAAGGAAGATATGCCAGTCAAATAACTGCTGCACTTATCTTTGCGAAATGATAGCGAATGATGATTTACAACAGCGATGGTGGAACCTAGAAGCAAAACTGGTAGAACGGTTTGGCAAGAAACCTGATGTAGAGACAATATTGTTTTTAATCGGCATGCAGGAGTTTGGAGACATTAAAGAAAAATTTACAAAAGAACAAAAGCAAGATCTGATGCATGTAGCTATTTGCAGCCTTTTATCACCCAGCGGCTTCTATGAGCTGGAAAGTATAGATGATGATGGCTGGCCGCATTTTAAACAATTAAAAGCAATGCCCGACATGGATGCCATTGAACAGGAAAATTATTTGAAAGACCATATCTTACTTTATTTTGCCGAAAAGGAACTCTAAAAAAATCTCATACATGAAAAAAATTTCGCTTTTATTATCAGCCCTTTGTATTGCAGCAATTTGTTTTGCCCAAAAGAAGGATTCAACCGTTACCAAAAAAGACCGGCAAAAAGATGTGTTGATGCAGACGACTATGGGCGACATGATTATTCGCTTATCAGATTCAACACCATTGCACCGCGATAATTTTTTAAAATTGGTGAAGGTTGGGTTTTATGATAGTTTACTTTTTCACAGAGTAATGAAAGGCTTTATGGTTCAAGGAGGTGACCCTGATAGCAAATCAGCAAAAGCTGGAATGCCACTTGGAGTTGGAGGACCGAGCTATACCATTCCCTCAGAATTCAGAGAAACTATGTTTCATAAAAAAGGGGTGATTGCTGCAGCCAGACAACCCGATAATGTAAACCCTCAGAAAGCTAGTAGTGGCAGTCAGTTTTATATAGCACAGGGAAAAACATATACTGATGCAGAACTTGATCTGATGGAAAAACAAAGACTACAAGGAAAAAAAATTCCTGAATCATATCGAGCAGCTTATAAAACTGCAGGAGGTATTCCTCATCTTGATCGCAACTATACTGTCTATGGCGAAGTAATAAACGGGTTAGAAGTAATTGATAAAATTGCTAACGTAGAAGTAAGCCAGGGAAGAGACCTTAACAGGCCCATTAAAGATGTAAGAATTATTAAAGCGAAGTTAGTAAAGCGAAAAAAGGATAAGAAAAAGTAGATTCTTCTGAATTAAAAAATCACAAAAAAAAGCCGTCTCACTTAAAGTAAGACGGCTTCAATATTTATATATTCTAGTTTTTAAACTTCCAACCTAATCCAAGTGTAAATAATTTATCCTCGTTAGAAACACCATATCCAATATTAAGCATAATACGCCGAAGCGGAGATACCCATAAACCACCACCATAACCACTTGCAGATTTTTTCTGAACATCATTTGCAACCCAAACTCTTCCAATATCATAAAAAGTATAAATACCAATAGCACCAGGGAAAAGATAGGTTCTGAAATCAGCAAGCTTCAACCGAAGTTCAGTCTGGTTATAAAGTTTGCTTTTACCTGCAAACCTGTTCCGGCGAAATCCTCTAAGGTTTTCTTCATTACCAAGATATTGTGCCTGATAAAATTCAAATCCTTTGTTGCCAAGATTTGTACCACCTCCTACTCTGTTAGCTAGTGTAAGCCAATTATTGATAATATTTATATGGAAAGTAAGATCAGAATTTAACTGCGTTACGCTGTACGGAGTGCTTCCTATTCCAGATAAATGACGGGCGGTAGTAACCCAATTAACACCTTTGCTAGGAATAACTTTATGATCCCTTGTATCTAATTCAAACTTAACTAACCCACCAAAATAATATTGGGTGTTATATAATGTTGCAGCACTTAATCCATTTTGACCTGGCGCATTGCCTGTTTGTGTTATAAAACGTACTGCATTGAACTTATCAGTAGCATCCAATTCAAAGCGTTGAAAAGTAGGACCAAATGAAATAGAGAATTTGGGAGAAAATCTTTCTCTGATTAAAATAGTTGCATCTGCAAGATTGTACCTTGCTCTGTAATATCTAAATTGCCCGGGTTTTGATTTGTCGTAAACCGAATTGATTCCGTATCCAAAAAAGTTAGTGGTATTATTAGGTGCTTTTACATCTATATCAGTTACTATGTCTGCATTCTTTCCTAAAACACCTATAAACTCATTTGCATAACGCATATTCCAGGCATTGGTTCCTAAGGCATGACTTACAGAGAAAGTATGTGATGCTTTATAAGGATCTTTTCTAAATCCGTGATTGATTATTTTATAAGTAAGACCTAGAAAAACTCCATCATCGGGATTAAAGCCAAATGCAATACCAGGAGATGCTTTGTTATAATTATAAGAAATTCTTTCAAATCTATTTACATCACTATCATTTGACATTTTATTTTTAAACTTTCCAATAATTTTGTTTTCGCCATTCTTTTTATCATATACAAATGAGCTCCCTTTTCCGCCATCCGCTTTTTCAAATATATCTGCTCCGCCGCCGCCAATCATTCTAACTTTGACCTTATCATTATTGCCTTTTATTAAAAATTTGTCCTCTCCATCAAATCCGAATAAACGAACTTCTTTTGTTTCGCCGCCCAAAAAAAGACGTTCGTACTTCTTATCTGCTTTCTGCCCATCCTTAAGTTTATAAACCTGTACCATTAATGAACCGTCTTCGTTGCGAGTTATATCAAATAAATCTTCTTTATCACTCGCCGTTACCGTTACTGTTTCTGCCAGAAAATGATAATATTTCATCACTTCTTCTGCCAGATATTGTCTTCTTTCTTTTAATTTGGCTACTATGTTTTGATTATGCGGTAGTGCCCTTATTTCTGCAGGCTGCATCGCCAAAGCATTTTCAATTACCTGATCGGTCATTTTTGGAATAAATTCATCCACAGCTTTTTGCCAATCAGCAGCCGTCATCCCATTTAAAAAGAATCTGTCAAAATTACGAGCAGCAAAATTGAAACGCTTTATATCATGAGCCTCGGCTTTAAATCCTTCCAACTGCGGAACAAATGCTTTTCTTCTGGCAATGCCGGGTATTAATCCCTGATTAATATAAAATGCCTGATCCCTGTCCTTTGGAATTGCAAAATATGTTTTACCACCTGCGGCATTATCAACTGCTCCCCAGTTCCACTGTCCTTCATGCCTGTCAAGATCCATAACAAACATATCAAGTATTCTTGCTGTTAGTAATGCTTTTTGGTCTACTTGGTTATCGTTATCCTTTTCTAATTTCTCAGCGACTTCTTCAGAGTCGTATCCTTTTTTTACATTTTCTGGAAATCTTTCTTCAAAAGTGGCAATCATACCACCAAAATCTTTTTGAAATTCACCAAGTCTTGCGTCATCTGGAACATACACAAGTCTAACTTTTCCATATGGCACTCCTACTGCATCAGCCAGCGGTTGCATAGATAATGAAGCATAAGGGTAGGATGCAGATACGCCATCCGAAACTAAATCTGCAGCTGCCTCACTTTGCAAATCACCTGGCAATGTTTTATCCGTAATAAATTTTTGAATAGATCTAATTATAAATTCCCTGCCACTTGCATCTTCTATACGAAGAGATTTTGTTTGCTTGCCGCCGCCTTTCTTTTTTGGAGTAAGGCCTTTTAAATCCAAAACAGGCACTGTTACAGGTGTATTCCATTCTGTCCGATAGTTTGCCCCCATCCAGAATTTTTTGGTTCCTTTGGTACTAAAATGTGAGCCAGGGGCAGTTGCAGTCTGCTGTGCATTTAAGGGTAAAATAAAAACAATAAGGCATAAAATAAATAGCGTAAGCGATCTCATGGTTGCAGGTTTAGGTTGTTTATACTTATGGTTATGGTATATTGATTTGAAAAGATACGGTTTTTTGAAAAAATAGCAGCAAAAGACAGAATAATTACTAAAAAAATCTTGCGTCCCAAAGGGATGGTCTATTGGGCATGATTCTTAAATAGCAGCCAGCCTGAATAGCACTTTGCTTATTATTAATTATCATCTTTGCATTCCTGGTTTAAACAACAGAAGTTACCCAAATGCAAATAAATATTATTTATACTTAATAACTCAACCACCGTTATAGGAATAAAAGCTTAGAAAAAGAATATTTTTGCCGGAATTTTTATTTTTCCTGATTAGGCGCTTTCGGGCTAATCTTTTTTTGTAAATTACAGGTTTTACAGGTGATAGAGATAAATGAAGAAGACAGGAAACATCCGATACACTTCATCAGTTTTCATTCTACTTGTCAGTGAGTTTTCAGAAATGAATCAACCACCTTTAATTTTTTAGCTGAAGCGATGAAAAAATATATTGTATTGTCGTGTTGTTTGGTGATGATGTGCATGACCCTAAAAGCTCAGACAGACACTATTGCCAGACGCATAATATTAATTGGCGATGCGGGACAACTAACCGATGGTCGTCACCCGGTAGTCGATGCCGTAAAGAACAATATTCCACTGGACAAAAAAACTACTGTTTTATATCTCGGCGACAATTTGTACAAACACGGATTGCCGGATATTGAAAATTCTGGCTATGACATATCCAGAGCGATATTAGACTCTCAGGTTTCCATAGCGAAAAACACTCCAGCAAAAGTTATCATGATACCCGGTAATCATGATTGGCATAATGGTAACCGTAATGGTTATGATGCTGTAGTCAGGCAACAGCTTTATGTTGACTTTATCAAAATGGATAGTGTAGATGCAAAATTTGAACCTGAAAACGGTTGTCCCGGCCCTGAAGTAGTTAATATCGGCAATGACATAATACTTTTAATTTTCGATAGCCAATGGTGGCTTCACCCATACGATAAGCCGGGTATTGAATCGGATTGTGATTGTAAAACAGAAATTGAAGTGGTTTCTAAAATTAGAGAAATTGCAACCAAGAATACAGACAAACTAATAATAGTTGCAGACCATCACCCGTTTAAAAGCAATGGTGTACACGGTGGTTTTTTTACTTTCAAACAACATCTCTTTCCGTTTACTGATATCAAACGAAGTCTTTATGTTCCGCTACCTCTCTTAGGTTCAATATATGTAATTGCCCGTAGTGTTTTCGGTGCATCACAAGATTTAAAGCATCCGGCATATGCAAATATGATAAACCAGATAACAGGAGCTATCGAAACTTCTTTAGCACCTAATGTAATTTTTGTTTCTGGTCATGAGCATAATCTGCAGCATATAAAAGAGGGGAAGTATAATTATATCGTAAGCGGTGGTGGCTGCAAGCAAAGCAGGATTTCAAAAAGAAATAATGGCCTTTTCAATACTACAGACTTCGGTTTCGCTGTGTTAGAAGTCTCCACAAATAAAAATGTAAACCTTTCTATTTATACTGTTACTGACTCTCTTCGGAATCCATACAATTCCTTTATATTAAATTATAAAAAAACAATTGTAACGCCTATTGATTCTATCCAAACACCTGTTGTGCTTGGAAATCAGGAATTGAAATTTGAAGATGCAGTAACTAAACCCGCCAGCACTACACTGCCAGTAATAGGTGGTCTGAAAAAATATTTAATGGGGCAAAATTACAGGAAGGAATGGTCAGCACCAGTAAATATGAAAGTGCTGGATATCCGAAAAGAAAAAGGCGGTTTAAAAATTGAAAGTCTGGGTGGTGGGCAACAAACAAGATCATTACGACTAAAAGATAAAAATGGCAAAGAATGGGTGTTACGGGGTGTAAATAAAAACATTGAAACAGCCTTGCCTGAAGAATTTCGGGGCACTGCAGCTGAAGATTTTACCCCTGAATTAAATTCTGCAGCACACCCGTATGGTGCATTGATTGTACCTTCTTTAGCTGAACCGCTGAATATTTTAACCTCTAAACCAGAACTATTTTTTGTTCCAGACGACCCCAATCTTGGCATTTACAGATTACTCTTTGCTAATACAGTTTGCTTATTAGAGCAAAGAAATTTTGCACTTGCAGAAGACAAATCGATTTCCACTTCAAAAGTATTTACTGAAATTCTTGAAGACAACGACCATCGACCCGATCAGCCAAAAGCATTAACTGCAAGACTACTTGATATTCTTATTGGAGATTTTGATCGCCACTTTGATCAGTGGAGATGGGGAGTAACCGATACAGGAAAAGGAAAATTATATTACCCTATTCCGCGGGACAGAGATCAAGCTTTTTTCATTTCAGAAGGTAAAATATTCAGAGCTGTAACAGGTAGGGAGTTGCCTTTTCTAAAAGGTTTCAGAAAAAATATACATGAAGTAACCTGGCTCGGTTACACTGCTAGAGATTTTGACCGCATTTTTCTTAACGGTCTTACTAAAAATGAATGGGAAAGCTCCATAACGAATTTTAAAACCCAAATAACTGATTCAGTAATACGTAATGCTGTAAATAAACTACCGCCGGAAATATTCCCTTTAAGTGGCGAAAAAATTATTAGAAAGTTGATAAGCAGACGGGATCATTTGGACAAGGAAGCTATAAAGTATTATAAATTCATTTCCCGTAAGGTAAATGTAATAGGCAGTAATCAAAAAGAGTATTTCAAGGTTAGCACCCACAACGACAGCTTAAGAGTAAGGGTGTATGAACGAGGAAGAGGAAATGACACCAGCTTTGTAATGTATACCAGAACTTTTGATCCTGCTGTTACAAAAGAAATACGCTTATTTGGTTTAAATGATCAAGATGTATTTGATATAGACGAAAACGTCTCCTCCCGAATTAAGCTCAGAATTATTGGTGGAAAAGATAATGATACATTTAATATCCGTGGCAATATAAAAAATATCATTTATGATAAACTATCGGACGTTAATTACATAAAAAATAAAAGCCACACAAAAAATAAATTCTCAGCCGATCCACCAGCAACTGGCAGAAGCATTTTAGGATACCAGTATAATACAACCAAATTCCCTCAATTACTATTTAGTCATAATTCTGACGATGGATATATGTTGGGTGCAGGTATTTCAAAAACCACATACGGGTTTGAGAACCTGCCGTATGCAACTCAGCAACAACTATCTGTTCTTTATGCACTAAACCGCAAAGCCTTTCAAGTAAAATACAATGGAGTTTTTAATCATATAACAAAAGATAAAGATCTTTTGGTTAACATTAATTATCTGTTGCCCGCCTTAAGAAACTTTACAGGTTTTGGAAATGAAACGCTAGTTTCTAATGAAGGAAGTTTTGACTTCTATCGCAGCCGTTACAAATCGTTTGAGGCAGAAGTACTTATTCGCAAACGTTTATTCGAAAGGCTTGAGTTGATGGTTGGCCCTTACTACAACCGTTATTGGAATGATTATAACGACAATGAAAAAAATGTTTTAAGAGACCCTAGGCAAGTAGGTCTTGATTCCGCTGATGTCTACAGCATCAAATCTTATACTGGTGGTAAATTTATAATGCAGTTTGATAACCGGAATAATAAACTTTTTCCCACCCGTGGAATATTCTGGAAAAATCAATTTGTAGCCACTGCTGGTAATGGATTTAACACCAACAATTTTGTGAAATATACCACTGATATGTCCATCTATGCAAGCTTTAAAGACCCGGCTAAGATGGTTATTGCATTAGGTTTTGGCGGCGGCCGTATTCTCTCAAAAAACTTTGAATTCTTTCAGGCTTTATCATTAGGTGTTGATAATCCAAATATACATGGCTTCAGAAAGAACAGATACTCGGGATCTTCTTTATTATACGGAAGTGTAGAAGTGAAATTGGAATTGTTTAATCTCAACTCTTATATTATACCTGGCCCAGTTGGTCTTACCGCATTTTACGATATTGGCCGGGTGTGGATGCGAGGAGAAGATTCCAGAAAATGGCATGGCGCCTATGGTGGTGGAATATATTTTATACCATTCAACAATTTCATCATTTCAGCCACTGCTGGTTTTTCTGCTAATGAAAGATTACTAAACCTTAACATGGGTACAAGAGTCAATCTTACTTTTTGATTTAATTCAGGATGGAAATAAATCCTACAAAAAAGAATACGACACTATATAAGTTAGCGTTTTGTATTGCTGCCGCAATACTATTGTTGATTATATGGATGGTTTTTATTGCAAAGAATACAAAGCCTGACGAATGCATATTAAATTTTCTTTCCTATCATGTATCTGCTTCACGAACTAATGCAATGAATGTGATTACTTTTTTTGGTAATCACAGTTTCTTAATACCAGGCAATTTTTTAGTTATTGCTTTCTTCCTTTTACAGAAAAATAAACAAGATGCTCTTCGGGTATTAATTGTTGCTTTAAGCAGCCTTGGTTTAATGTCGTTATTAAAAAGTCTCTTTCATCGGCCCCGACCAATTAATCCACTAGTTGATGGGATAACTAACTTTAGTTTCCCCAGCGGACATGCCTATATGAGTGTGGCATTTTTTGGTTTGCTTATTTATTATATCTCACTCAGACTGAAAGCAAGATGGTGGAAACCTGTTCTGATTTGCGTTCTTCTTTTAATAATTTTCTTAATTGGCTTCAGCCGTGTTTACCTGAGAGTGCATTACACAACAGATGTATTAGCAGGCTGGATTTTTGGCAGCTTGTGGGTGGTGTTATGTTTAGCTATTTTAGATAAACTATTTAATAAGAGGTCTGCTACTTAGCAATAAATTTAAAGATTGTAGCCGTTCCTTCTCCACCTTCATTTGAAATATATAAATCGCCATTGGGTGCAAATGTTAGCCCTTCCGGTTGATTATACAAAACAGGATCAAGCTTAATTACTTCTTCTACAACACCTTTGTCAGAAGCTATTACCATAATTTTTCCTACAGATGCCACGATATATAATTTCCCGTTTACAGGGTTAATCCCAGCAGCCGATGGTTTAAATTCAGCTTTTTCATCATTAAGTATCTTTTTTATTTCGCTAATAGCAATTGTGTAAACCGGCTCTGCAATAAATTTTTGGGTTGCCAAATCGAACCGGTATGCTTTTCTAATTTCATCTTTTTCTTTGGAGCAATCTTTACAAAGAAGAATAAGCGATTTGCCATCACCTTCAAGATACATTGCCTCAAATTCGTTGGTACCACTTAATCCAAGATTATATTCTGTGGTTGCAAGTGAGCTATCTTTTGTGGAAACTTTAATAACAATTCCCGGACTTAAAAGCATATAAACTGCAGTATCGGTATATACAATATCCTCGTAATCTCCTTTACCACCAAACTTTACTTTACCCACCAAATCATTCTTCTTGCTAAAGTCAATTGTAAAAATATCTCCCTTTTCATCATATTCTGCTAGCATCTGCCCTGTAGATGGCACATATGCTATACCAGATATTTCTGTTAAATGCTTTCCTAATTCCATTTTCTCATTGGGAGAAGAAAAGTTATAACCTGATTTTATAATTTCTTGTTTTGCAACTTCACTTACAGCTATGTAAGGAAATTTCAAGAGTGTTGCTTTGGCATTTACCCCTTCATTAGAAATATACATCTCGCCATTTTGCTTAAATGTAATTCCCTCCGCTTGCGGGAAAAGTTTTGGCGAAAGCTTATGAACAGATTCAACAACGCCATTCAAATCTGTAACCGCTAATTGATTACTTGCAGAAGAAAGAATATATAATTTTTGCAATTTGGGATGAATAGCTGCAGCTGAAGGTTGAAATTTAGAAGTTTTGAAAGGAGAAAGTGCTGCCACCTTTGCAGCGTCAATTACATAAAGCGGTTTATTATCAAAGCCCAGCGAGTCAGGGTAGAAAGCATAAGCACTTACCGAATTTGCATTGTCCGATTCACAGTTTTTGCAAATAAGTACCAGCGCATTATTTTTCGTATCGCTGTACATCGTTTCGAAGTCATTGGTACCTTGCAACGGAACTTTACCTAATTCCATTGAGGAGGTTTTGCCTTCATTATCTTTTACAAACCTAAAAATGGTTCCATCGCTTCGTAAAATATAGGGTACACCATTTAAAACGGCCACTTCTTCGTAATCTCCATTAGGGCCAAAAACATACTCCCCATTTATTGCTTTAGATTCTTTATCAAGAGTAAAGAGTTTTCCTAGTTCGTCATTTACAGCGTAAAAAATATTGGCTTTAGAATCCCACTCAAGCCCCGATATTTCTAACAGTCTCTCATCTATCTTAAAAGTGAACACCTGCGAAAAATCATAGTGGGGAGGAGATGTAAGCACTATTGTTTTTGGACGGCAACCTGAAAAAGCCAATCCTACCAGCCCAACCGCTAAAAAGAAACTAATCCGGAAATTTAAAAAAGTCATTGTTCTTATTTTGTTTAAATTTATCAAAACTTATCTTTATAGCATGACAGAAAATCAATTAGCACTGATTCGGGATGCCAAAACCTTTGTAACCGTCTTATTTACTGACAAACTTAACAAAAACATCCGTTTTCATACATTAGAACATACAGAAGAAGTGGTGGCTGCCTGCGAAAGAATGGCCGACTATTACCATATACCTGATGAAGAGCAAACTGCTTTGCTTATTGCAGCATGGTTTCATGATACAGGCTACACCGGCGGGCAGGCCAAAGACCATGAAACGCTAAGTGCACAGCTTGCTACAGATTTTTTGGCAACACAGAATGTATCACCCGAAACATCCGGAAAAGTCATCAGCTGCATTAATGCAACTCGGATGCCGCAAACACCAACCAACTCATTAGAAAAGATAATTTGCGATGCTGATCTTTTTCACCTCGGCACTGATGCGTTCAGAGATAAAACAAATTTGCTTAGAAAAGAGTTGAAAAATTTTGGTGATGAAGAAATTACTAAAAATGATTGGTGGAAAAAGAATATTGAGTTTTTGCAAGCTCATAAATATTTTACCACTTACGGACAGGAAACACTGCAGCCAATTAAAGAAGTACATATAAAAACACTTATAGAGGAGCTCAGTGACTTGGATGACAAAACAAAGAAAAAAAAGAAATCGAAAAATACCGATGATATTATCGTTGAAGCGTTACAGATTGAAGATGATGATAAAAAAAAGAAGAAAGAAAAAAGTAATCAATCAGAAAGAGGTATTGCTACTGTGTTCCGTATTATGGCACAGAATCAGAATAACCTGAGTCAGATGGCAGACTCTAAAGCAAATATTCTTATTTCTGTAAATGCGATTATACTAAGTATTGTAATTTCTCAACTTATTACAAAATTAGATTCAAACCCTAATTTATTGATCCCCTTTTTCGCACTGGTAATTGTATGTGTTTCCACAATCGTTTTTTCTATACTTGCAACAAGACCCAATGTAAACCACGGTACTTTTACACAAGAAGACATTCATAATAAAAAAACCAACTTACTTTTCTTTGGTAACTTTTATAAAATGAATTTGCCTGATTACGATTGGGCAATGGGAGAAATGCTCAATGATAAAGATTATCTGTACAGTAGCATTGTAAAGGATACTTATTTTTTGGGTGTAGTGCTGGCAAAAAAATATAGTTTGCTAAGAATCGCCTATAATATCTTTATGTTTGGATTGATTCTAGTGATACTAGCTTTTGCATTGGCTTATGCTCTTCCACATCCGATGGAAATATATAAACCGGGATAAAACATTTACAGATATATAAATAAAAATCCACCAATCTGCACTGGTGGATTTTTATTTATGGAAATACTTTTTATTAATCTCTCATCATCTCTTCCAGCTTCATCACCAATTCTGTTTTGGTAATTGGCACTCCCATTATTTTATTGTATCCTTTCGCATCCACAAAATAAACATCACGGATAATTTTTATAAGCTGGCCGTTATTAATTTCCGGAATTAAAACAGTATCGAAGTTTTTGAGAATATCGCCGAGATTTTTTGGAAACGGACGAACGTATCTTAAATGTGCATGGCTGATTTCATGTCCCTTCTTCTGCATTTCTGCACAGGCACTTTTTATTGCGCCGTATGTTGAACCCCAGCCCAGTACTAATATTTTTCCTTTTTCGGGACCGCTGTCTAGTTTTTGTTCTGGAATATAATCTGCAATCTTATCTACTTTTTCCTGGCGAATCTTCACCATCAATTGGTGATTTTCCGGTTCGTAACTAATATTGCCTGTTACATTTTGTTTTTCCAAACCGCCTATGCGGTGTTCCAATCCTGGAGTGCCGGGTATGGCCCATGGTCTTGCTAGTTTCTCATCTCTTAAGTAGGGTTGAAACACTTCTTCCATATCGCCAAGGTCTGTTTTAAATTTTACCGTTATTGGCGGAAGTTCTTCTGAAACCGGAAACTTCCAGGGTTCTGCACCATTGGCAATATAACCATCGCTTAAAAAAATAACCGGTGTCATATGCTGTACAGAAATGCGTACCGCTTCATACACTGCATCAAAACAATCGGCGGGAGTAGATGCAGAAACAATTGGCATAGGGCATTCACCATTTCTTCCGTAATAGGCCTGCATCAAATCAGATTGTTCTGTTTTTGTTGGCAATCCTGTTGATGGACCACCTCGTTGAATATTTATTATTATTAAAGGAATTTCAAGCATTACAGCAAGTCCCATTGCTTCGCCTTTTAATGCAATACCAGGTCCGCTAGAAGTGGTAACGCCTAATGATCCGCCATATGCTGCACCGATTGCAGATGTTATGGCCGCAATCTCATCTTCGGCCTGAAAAGTCCTTACACCAAAATTTTTATACTTACTCAGGTCATGTAAAATATCTGATGCAGGTGTAATTGGATATGAACCTAAAAACAACGGCAACCCACTTTTCTGCGAAGCAGCAATCAAACCGAAAGAAACTCCCTGATTACCCATTATAGAACGATAATTGCCGGGTTCCATTTTTGCTTTCTCGACAGAATAAGTTGTAGTAAATATCTCTGTAGTATCGCCATAATTGTAACCAGCCTGCAACACTTTTACATTACTCTCATAAATCTCTGGCTTCTTTCCAAATTTTTCCTTTAAAAATTTGATTGTATTCTCCATGTCACGGTTGTACATAAAATAAAGAACCCCAAGCACAAACATGTTCTTTGCCCTGTCTTTCTCCTTCATTCCCATTGTAAAATCCTTGAGTGCTTCTCTCGTCATCTTTGTAACGTCCATCTTTATCACTTCGTAATTACTCAAGCTATCATTCTCAATGGGGTTTTCGCCATCAGGATAATTGGCAAGTCGTAAATTTTTGCTATCAAATCCATCGGTATTTACAATTATCTTACCGCCCTTCTTTAATGCCGAAAGATTTGTTTTTAGAGCAGCTGCATTCATGGCAATCAAAACATCCACAGTATCGCCAGGAGTATAAATGTTATCGGATGAAAATCGTAACTGAAATCCACTTACACCGGGCAATGTGCCTATTGGAGCTCTTATCTCTGCCGGAAAGTCCGGAAAAGTAGAAAGATCAATACCTAATAAAGCTGTGTTATTTGTAAACTGGGTACCAGTTAACTGCATTCCATCACCACTATCGCCTGCAAACTTGATAACTACGTCTTGTAATACTTCTTGTTTCCTTTCCATATGGTTATAATCTTATCCTGCGAATTTAAAACATCTTAGTGTGGAATTGCCAATTGGTCTATAAAAATTGCTCCGTTGAGAACATTTCTTATACAAACAATTCCATATTAATAGCATAGCAGCTAGTACCAGTCTTTCCCCTCGGCAAGGCTTTTCAAAAAATCAGCCGCTTCATTATTCATAGCCGTGCTGCTTAGTTCACCATTAATATCTTGTATAAAATGGCGACAACCATCGCCTGAATAGTTAAAGGACACATCCGCAGCAATTTTCCCTTTTTTGTAAAATAACAGATTGCCATCATAACCACACTTATAGGCCTCGCTTGTTTTACCATCTACAAACCCTGCTAGTTTTTCTATGGCTTTGTTTTCTGTAGTGGTTACTGTTTTTGCAATGTTATTTGTTTGTGGTTCGTTGAAATTGATAACGAGACTGTCGCTTCCAGTCAATTGTTTACCGGTGGCAGATTTCTCTGAACAGGAAACAAAACAAAGTATCAATGCAACAAATAAAAATAATTTCATGCTTACGGTTTTGCTGAAAGGTATAAAATAAAAGACCAGCCATAAGGCTGGTCTGCTAATTATCATATAGGAATCTGATTAATTATAATTGAATTTTGTCCAGCCTTTCCACCAGGTAGCATTAATTCCTGCTGGGGCAATAGCACCCCTAAAGGTTGCTGTTTTGTCAAAAAAAGTGTCCCCAGTAAATTTCAGGTCGTCATAACTTCCGCCAGTCAGAATTTTTTGATTACCACTACTACCTGCAAATGGAGTTGGATCTGGTGCTGAATAGTTGAATGGTTGAATCAATTTTGCATCAGCTGCGTTGGTTAATATTTCGTTGTTAAAATATGAATTTGTAAACCAGGTCGTCAATATAGCGTCAGAATTAATTGTAGTACCGGCAGTACCAGCAAATCGTACATTGATATTATTGCCAGCCAGTGTTACGTTGCGTAAACGAAGTGTACTGTCTTCAATATTTAAAGCAGTAGAAGTGCCTGTTGTAGCATCAATAAAAATACCTGTTGGCCATCCCATAATGATGGAATTGTAAATAGAAATGCCAGAGTTTCTTCTTATTTGTGCCCCTGCCAGATATGTAGAGTTTCCAATGTTTGTTAATGTAGCTCTTGGGCCAATAGCAGTAATGTTACTGAATACAGCACTTGTCTTAGGCGTTACAGTTCCACCACCAGAATTATTATCACTCTCAAATGCTTCTGACTTGGATATATCGGCAATCAATGAATCACGGATGATAAGACCAAACTGCACTTTACCACTGTAACCGTTATCGGTATCAAAATCATCATCCTGAGTTTTAAAGGCGATCAGATACTTACAATTCACTGTGCCACCAAAAAATTCATAGGCATCATCTTTTGCATATACTACCTGAATGTGGTCTATTGTAGTGCCACTGCCCACAGCAGCCAGCGTCAAACTATTAATTTCTTTATCAGGCTGAAAAGCATAGCCAGCAAATTCAATTCTTACATATTGTAATTTCCCTGAGTTATCATTGCTAATAGCAGTTGAAACCAATGCATCACCAGAACCAGCCAACCCATCTCCGTTCGCATTATCGATACCACCTTCAACCTGATACAAACCTTGTGTACCGTTGTAACTGGTGTTAATTGGTGCTTTGCCACAAATTACAATTCCACCCCAATCGCCAGACTGTGGGTTCGGCGAAGCTGATGTAAATATAATCGGTTCAGTAGGTGAACCAACGGCTTCAATCTTTGAACCTCTTGTAATAATCAATGTAGCCACATCCACACCACTGAAAGAACCTTTTATAAGTGTTCCAGCTTCTATCGTCATTTTATGATTGCCCACTAGGTACACTAATCCTTTCAGGATATAAGTGTTTTCCTTCCGTAAGATGGTATCTGCATTGATGCGACCCTGCAAAGTGATTGTTTGCCCAGTAGTGCCGCTGCCAATGATGATTATTTCTTTTTCGCCGTCTACTTCTATTTTACGGCAACCTGTAATGGCGATGCTTGCAAACGCAATTACTACAAAAAGATACTTTTTCATTTGTGTTTATTTTAAAAAGAATTTTATAATGAATAATTAAAGGATAAGCTGAATGAAGTACCTGCGATTCTGGTAAAACGAAAAGAATCTTCATTTTTCTGAAAAGAATTTTTTGTATTTGTATTCTGATAGAAATACTGTTTCTGATTTAGCAGGTCAGAAATATTTAATCGTACTTCTGCTTTGTTCTTTAATAGTTTCTTTGCGACTTGCAGATCAAACAAAGCTCTTGGTGCTTCATAAATATCAGGTGCGCCAGCAAAGGCATCACCAACGAGATAGATCCTTTCTCCTACTTGGTTATATAATAATGTAGCGTATATACCTGCTTTTTCAAGATCATACAGCAATCCAAAATTTAATACATAAGGCGACTGTCCCTGCATCGGTCTATCTACGCTCAGTGTTTGATCTTGTACTTTACTATTGATATAAGATGCATTGGCCTGAAATGTGAAATTCTTTAATGTGGCTGAAAAATCTAGTTTCTTCCGCATTTCAAGCTCCACACCAAATGACTTTGCTTTTTTTGCATTTTGATAAGTGAAGGTGCTGGCACCACCACCCACTCCATTAAATATTTGTTCGATGGCATTATTAAACCCTTTGAAGAAGACGCCAATCGTAAATACTTCGCCTGCTCTTGGATACAACTCATATCGCAGATCAGCATTAGTAATCTTTGTTCTTTGCAAAAAAGGGTTTCCCTGCACAGAAGCATTCAATTCAAAATCATAGAGATTCAAAAAAGATAATTCTCTAAGCTCTGGTCGGATGACCGTTTGTGAACCTGATAAACGAAGATTTGTGTTCTGGTTGATTTTATATGTTGCATTCATGCCCGGTAAAAAATCGGTAACCTGTGTTCTCGTATGCCTCGGATCGGATTGCTTTACACTACCCACCAGCTGATCATAATTTTCTACTCTTAATCCCCAAACCACTCTTAAGTTTTTTGTAAACTGATTATCTAATTGCAAAAAGCCTGCATTTAATATTGTATTTGCGAGATAACGAAATGTATTTCCCTTTATAGCATCAAATGCAAATTTGTTAGCTGTACCATCACCAAAGTTTTCAGGAAGAAAAATCTGGTCGGCTGGCAATAAACGTAATGCATCATTATCTAATGGCAAATAATTAGCAAACAATTTAGCATCATATAAACGGTCTTTTACCTGCAACATATAACCGCCTTTCAACGTTTGGTTTTGCTCCAACCATTTGAATTTATAGGAAAGGTCGCCACCAGCAGTGTAGATATAATCGCTAAGGCTTTGATATATCCGGCTTCCACTTTGTTGCGACAATGTATTTGATATTAATAAGCGATATGGATGCTGAGTACCTGCTTCTTTAGAATACAAAATGCGACGTTGATCAGGAATATGCCCATCCAAAATATTGAAGGCTCCATACCATTTAAATGTTAGTGGCTTGATGAGTCTATGCTCACCATTTGCTTGTACGGTAAAGAAAGTATTTTGCTTAAATGTAAATTCAGAACCCTTTAACTGATCTTGACGACTAAAATCTTCGCCATTACGTTGAGATACGGAATTGCTGCTGTTAATATTCAGTATTGACTTAACAGAAATCTTATTGAACGAATTCAATTGCAATGAAACACTGCCTAATGCACCAGCGGATATTTCCTGCTGATACTTTCTGTCATTATAACTTGACACTATACTTACTTCATAGGTATTTTCATCTATCACATTGGCCCTATTTAATAAATCCAGATTCCTAAAAGATCTGTTGTACATGATGCCAAATGTGCCTCCGAATTTCTTGCCAAATAACTTTGATGTAAAGCCACCATTGGACTGAAAAGATGTATTAAGTGGCGCATTTATTTGTGTAGGCATCCAGTTTGATCTTAATTGTTTTCCAATTGCTGTTTTTTCAGCCGGCGATAATCCGTCGAATCCAGATTTACTTGTATATATCGAAGGCAATGCCCTTGTTCCATCATCGGTACCAAGCCAATCCAATATTCCGCCTTGCGAATCTTTATAAAATGTTTTACCGGTTGTTTGTGTATTAAAACCTGTACCAAGTTGTATTGTAAAAAAATTACTAGAGGGAATATCTTTTGTGTTTACCTGAATCAAACCTCCGGCCCATTCTCCTGGATACTCCGGAACAAATGCTTTATTAATGATAATGTTATCAATCATTGAAGCAGGTATCAGATCGAATGAAAAAGTTTTTCTGTCCGGCTCTGTACTTGTTAATAGAATTCCATTGAGCATGGCCTGATTATATCTATCTGCCAATCCTCTTATCACAATAAATTTACCTTCTTGAATACTGGCACCGGGTGTCCGTTTCAACACTTCGCCTGTATTTTTATCGGGAGAACGACGAATACTTTCAGCAGATATAACCGAAGCAACTGTATTAGTATTTTTTTGAAATGAAATAATAGCATTCACCGTTTCATTTCTTACTGATGATTTTTTAACTGATATAACTACATTATCACTTGTTGTAGCTTTTACCTCCATTAGAATATTCAATTCATTCATCTCCGTATTCCCAACTTCTACATCTGAAACTATTTTAGCTTCATAACCTACAGCTGAAAAAAACAGTGTATGTTTTTTATCTTGACCAAGCGACAATGAAAACCTACCCTCTATATCAGATATTGTTCCGCCCTGATTACCGATGATCTGAATAGAAACACCTGCCAATGGTTCATTTTTTGCATTTGTGATCTTACCTGAAAGCTTTTGTAATTGAGCTTGTGCCGTCAGAATAAAAAGAAAAGAAAAAAAGGAACAAATTAACCGCCTGAAAAACATAATTAATTATTTCCGGCAAAGGTGTATTCGGGAAGTTAACTCATTGTTATGCCCATATTAAGCAATTGCGATCTCAATGTTATCGGAATGTTATGAGGCAGAATTAAAAGGTAACAACGCCTGTAAACCTCCATTGAAGAAATTCCTGAGAAGGACCTGCAAAATATGCGGCATCAGTTTGTAATTTCAGGTTATGCCGAAAAAAGTAATGTGAGTAGCCGACCATATATTCATTTAATCGAGAAACATATGCAGTAATCCTTTGATCAGGAGATGTAAGGCCGTAGCGAAGCGAAAACTCATTTTTTGGATTATACAAGTAACCACTTTGCAATAAAAAGCCAGTACCGCTGTACACAAAATTGGCTTTAGTTGGGTCGTTAGGATTAATGCTTATGCCATTTTTTGAAGTTCTTCTGTACAATTCTCCTGTCATTGACCAACCTTTTCGTTTCATTGCAAAATCAACCCCATAATAATGTATATCTGCCAATTGCTTATTGTATAAGTACTCTCCTAACTGACCTGCCACTCTACTTGTTCTATTATTAAAACTGTAGCTCATACCTACAGACAACTTAAGCTTCTCTTCAAAGAAAAGATCAGATTCTATATAATCACCATTGTTTTTGAATTGTCCAAAAGGCAAAATTTCTGAACGGAAAGAATAGCATAAACCATTTGTTTTATCAGAATTAATTCTGCCTTCACCAGACGTAAGCGCAAATGTGTTGCTTACAATTACGTTTTTCTTTGATTTGATAGTATTTACTATCCAAAACCCTTTGTCTCTGTCAAGTGTAAACAATGCATTTGTGTTTGACCTATCGGTGAACTGCAAATTTCCCGACGATGTTTGTCGTTGCCTGTTGCCTGGAAGTTTTGTTTGCCCAAAACCAAACCTCCAATGCTTATTGGGAGAATAGTAAAGCATGGCATCTCTTAAAAAAAGATTGTTCTGTACAGCCGAATTATCCGGAGAAATATCTCTTTGAGAAAAAGAAAGTTGTATGCGATAAGTAAACTTTTGGCTAATTGCATTTCCAGAAAAATTGAGCCGTAGCCTGCGAATGAAAAAATCAACAGTATTCCCTTTAGTTTTCAAGTCATAGCGGCTTTCTGCCATACTTTGAATTCTGCCACCAATACCCAACGAAAAACTGCTATCCTGCGAGGAAAAGGTAATCGGTTTTCCAAAATGGGCATCCATAAACCCATTATTGGGATTGTACTGACCCAAACAAATAACTGAAAAAAAAAGAAAAAAGGCCGTTAGCAGTGCTCCAAAATGGTATTTTTTTGCGCAAAACATAAGCAGTTATTAAAATTACTGCAATATAAAGTCTTTGTTATTGAAACGTTACCCTAATTTTAAATCTATGTTATCAAATTATTAATTCTCACTAAATAATCAGGGTAGTAACCAGCTCCCGGTATTTTTGTAATCTTTTCAGAAAATAAACTGAACAACTAAAACTAAAACCAATGGCACTACAATCTTTCCTCAAAATCTTCATGCCCAAAAACAAAATCTTCTTTGAGCTATTTGAAAAGGTAGCTAATAATGTTGAAAAAATGGGAAGCCTATTAAAAGATGTAGTAGGAGAACCTGATTTCGATAAGAGAGCCACACTTATAGGTCAGTTAGAAGATCTTGAACATGCTAACGATGATCTTACACATAACTTATTTACCGAATTAGGCCGAAATTTTATAACACCGTTCGATAGAGAAGATATACATTATTTGGCTACTTCGTTGGATGATGTAGCTGATTATATTTATGCAGCTGGCAAAAAAATTAATTTTTACAAGGTTAATCCCAATGATACTGGCATGCAAAAATTTGCAGAGCTTATTGAGCGGGGAGCAGAACAGGTAAAAATCGCTGTAACCGGGCTAAGAGATATGAAGAATATGCGGGGTATAACTGAGGCGTTAGTAAAAATCAACAGTATCGAAAATCAAGGTGACGATATATTTGATTTCAGCATTGAGAAATTATTCGAAAACGAGCCTGATGCTAAAGAGGTTATTAAGAAAAGAGAGATATATCAGGTAATGGAAATTGTTACTGATAAATGTGAAGACGTAAGTAATGTGATTGAATCAATCATCATTAAATATGCTTAACCCAATTAGCTAATTAGCCGATTTGATAATTCGCTAATAAAATTTATACTAAAAGACTTATTAGCACATTATCTCATTTGCACATCTACTCTTTTTATGACACCGTTTCTCATTACCGTAATAGTACTGGCTTTAATTTTTGACTACATCAATGGATTTCATGATGCGGCCAATTCCATTGCCACTGTTGTATCTACCAAAGTACTTACACCATTTCAAGCCGTTTTGTGGGCTGCACTTTTCAATTCGGTGGCTTATTTTATTTTTAAAGATCATGGTGTAGCTGATACCGTTGCCAAAACAGTAGATCCTGGAAAGATTGCTGACGGCAATATGATGGTAGTAATTTTCTCCGGTCTTATTGCTGCCATTATGTGGAATTTGCTTACTTGGCAGTTAGGCATTCCATCCTCTTCTTCACATACGTTGATTGGTGGATTCGCCGGTGCTGCTGTTGCTAGTGGTGGATTTGCCGCAGTTAATTCACCCATCATTATTAAAACCGCAGCGTTCATATTTATAGCTCCCTTGGTGGGTATGTTTATGGCTTTTGTCATGTCGCTTTGGTTTATGAGCTCCTTTAAAAAAGGGTTCCGGTCTAAAATATTTTCCCTAATTATTCTTGTTATTGTAGCTACATTTCTAACACTAAAGTTGGAGTTTAGCAGAGAAATACTTTCAGGCAAAACACATTATGAAGCATATATCTGGCAGGTAATTTTTTATTCTAAAAATTTCAAATGGCTTTTGCTTGCTTTCATTCTTGTAGTAATGGCTGTTTTTGCCCTCTATTTAAGTACATTAAATGCGCATAAATCAAACCAATGGTTTAAGAGGTTACAGTTAATTTCATCCGCAGCATTCAGTATTGGCCATGGTGGTAATGATGCACAAAAAGTAATGGGTATCATTACAGCTGCATTAATTGCAGGAGGTTCTATTACTGAGTTTGGACAAATGCCTGATTGGGTTCCTATCTCCTGTTATGCTGCTATAGGTTTAGGAACAATGAGCGGCGGTTGGAAGATTGTAAAAACAATGGGTACAAAAATTACAAAAGTTACTCCGTTTGAAGGTGTGGCAGCAGAAACTGCTGGTGCCGTAACATTATTTATTACTGAAGCATTAAGAATTCCGGTAAGTACAACTCATACTATTACAGGTGCTATAATGGGAGTGGGTGCGACTAAAAGATTGTCAGCAGTTCGCTGGGGAATTACTATTAGTCTTGTTTGGGCATGGGTATTAACTATTCCTGTAAGTGCTTTACTTGCTGCAGGAGTATATCATATTGTTATACTTTTTTAAATTATTAAATCTCATTAAAATAAAAATCCTGACTTTTGTCAGGATTTTTTATGCAAAAGATACTTGTAACAGGTGGCTGCGGTTATATCGGTTCACATACTATTGTAGACCTGATTGAAAACGGATATGATGTTATCTCTGTTGATAATAATTCCCGTTCAAACCCCAATATGTTTTCAGGTATTGAAAAAATAACTGGGAAAAAGATCAAGAATTACAAAGTTGACCTTTGCAATTACGATGACACATTTGCCATCTTTTTAGAAAACGCCGACATAAAAGGTGTAATTCATTTTGCAGCCTATAAATCAGTTGAAGAATCTGTAAAAGACCCGCTGCTCTATTTTGAGAACAACATTAATTCCTTGGTTAACCTGTTGAAATGTGTGCAGGAGTTTAAAGTACCCAATTTTGTTTTTTCTTCGTCCTGCACTGTATATGGCGATGCAGATGATATGACAGTAACAGAAAGTACTCCACTTATGCCAGCAGAATCGCCTTATGGTATGACAAAACAAATGGGAGAACAGATTGTAAATGAGTTTTCTAAAAGCACAGGCTTACGATCAATTCTTTTACGTTATTTTAATCCAGCTGGAGCTCATCCTTCCACTGCTATTGGTGAAATGCCATTAGGCAAACCACAAAATCTTGTACCGGCAATAACACAAACAGCTATTGGACGAATACCAAAAATGTTTGTACATGGAACTGATTATGTTACCAGAGACGGGTCTTGCATAAGAGACTATATTCATGTTTGCGATCTTGCAAATGCACACACACTAGCATTAAAATATCTAGAAGAAGGAAGGAATAACAGCCTTAGCGAAATATTCAATCTCGGCAGTGGAAATGGTGTTACTGTTCTGGAAGCCATTCATGCATTTGAAAAAGTAAGTGGCGTAAAATTAAATTATGAAACCGGACCCAGAAGAGCTGGAGATGTAGAAGCTATCTATGCCAATAACGACCTAGCTAAAAATACATTAAGTTGGAAACCAAAATATTCACTGGAAGATATTATGTCTACAGCCTGGAAATGGGAGCAATTCTTAAAAGCCGATGAAACAGTTTTCAGGAGTCAACCGGGTGAACTCAATTAGCAATAGACAATTGCCTTTTCACCCTTACTTTTGCCACATCAAAAAAACTATCATGTTATTAAAAGATATTCAATCAACCGGAAATAAAGATACCCGAAGTGGTTTTGGCGATGGCATTGTAGCTGCAGCCAGAAAAAATCCCAATGTTGTAGCGCTGACAGCCGACTTAGCTGGTTCACTTAAGCTGAATCAGTTTATGAAAGAATTTCCTGAACGGTTTTTTCAGGTTGGAATTGCAGAAGCAAATATGATGGGTATTGCCGCAGGAATGACGATTGGCGGAAAGATTCCATTCACTACAACATTTGCTAATTTTTCTACCGGCAGAGTATACGATCAGATTAGACAATCCATTGCATATAGCGGTAAGAATGTAAAAATTTGTGCCTCACATGCAGGTCTTACATTGGGTGAAGACGGAGCAACTCATCAAATTTTGGAAGATATTGGACTGATGAAAATGCTACCGGGCATGACGGTTATTGTTCCTTGCGATTATGCACAAACAAAAGCTGCCACGGAAACCATTGCCGAAATGGAAGGACCTGTTTATTTGCGTTTTGGCAGACCAGCCTGGCCCATCTTTACTAAAGAAGAAGATTTTAAAATTGGTAAAGCTCAGTATTTTTCAGAAGGAACAGATGTTACAATCTTTGCCTGTGGTCATTTAGTTTGGAATGCAATACAAGCAGGAGCTATTTTACAAGAAAAAGGAATCAGCGTAGAAGTAATAAATATTCATACCATCAAGCCTTTAGATGAAGAAGCTGTATTGGCTTCTATCAAAAAAACAAAATGTGCTGTTACTGCTGAAGAGCATAATATCATTGGTGGTTTGGGCGATGCAATTGCACAATGTGCTTCAAAGAATTTTCCTATTCCTATAGAGTATGTTGGCACAAAAGATACATTTGGCGAAAGCGGAAAACCAACAGAGCTGTTGAAGAAGTATGGTTTAGACATTCCAGATATTGTAGCGGCTGCTGAAAAAGCAATAAATCGTAAGAAAAACAGTTAAAAGATAGTTGTAAATTAATTGGGCAGGTTCTTTTAATATTGAACCTGCTTTTTTATTTTTAATCCCTGAAAAGTTTATTAAACATATTGCCAATTCACTATTCTAACCGAACCAAAGCCACTGATAAATGTCCCTGACACCCATTAGCGATAGTGAATTATTTGAACAGTTTCGTAATCCTATTACGAAAGAAAAAGCATATACCAGCCTGATAAAAAAATATCAGGAAAAATTGTATTGGCATATACGCCGGATGGTAGTGCAGCATGATGATGCTAATGATGTGCTGCAAAATGTACTCATACGGGTGTGGAAAGGCCTTGAAAAGTTCAGAGAAGATAGCCAACTATACACTTGGCTCTATCGCATCGCCACCAATGAAAGCTTGACATATATTGAACAACAGAAGAAAAAATCGTCAGTAAGTTTTAGCGATGTGGAAACCGGCCTTAGCAATAAAATAAAGGCAGATGAGAATTTTGATGCCAATAAAGTGGAGTGGAAACTACAACTAGCCATTCAGCAACTGCCTGAAAAACAGCGAGTTGTTTTCAGTCTTAGGTATTATGAAGAAATGCCATACGAAGAAATGAGCCGAGTTTTAGAGACTAGCGAAGGCGCCTTAAAAGCAAGCTATCACCATGCTGTTAAAAAAGTCGAAGATTATATGCTCAATCATTAAACTTTGAGGGTAAAAATCTATCTTATAACCGTTAAATGACACAAAAAGACAACATATTACAAGAATTGAAGGAATTGAAAAGTTTCCTTGTTAATTTAAGCTTGCAGAATGTTTACTCCGTTCCTGCCGGTTATTTTGATGGATTAGCTGTGCAAGTAATGAAAAGGATCAAAACTTTGGAAGCAATTGATGCAAAAGAAGAGTTGGGTCATTTATCAACGTTATTGAATTCTACTTCTAAAGAAACTTTATATACTGTTCCACTCGGGTATTTTGAAACGCTGGCAGATAATGTGCTGCATACAGTTCATGAAAGCAACGATTATCAAACAGCTAAAGAAGAATTGGAAGTTCTTTCTCCATTGCTTAGCGGATTGAAAAAAGATAATCCGTATACTATTCCTGCAGGCTATTTTGAAAACATAACATCTGTAGCGAATAAACCTGCCACAAAAGTTATTTCATTTGGTAGTCGCATATGGTTTCGTTATGCTGCTGCCGCTGTTGTTACTGGCTTAATTGTGTTATCTGGTTTTATATATTTTGGTAGAAACAATTCGACTACCGAACCAGGTAGTAAAGTAATGGCTAAAATTACCCAGGATGTAAAAAACATGAATATTGAGCAACAAGATGATTTGATAGATTTTATTGATGCGGGTCTTAATGGAAAAGAATCAGTACAAACAAAAAACAGTAACAGATCAACCGAAATAAAAGATTTACTGATTGGCATTTCGGATGATGAATTAAAAGATTTTCAGGAACAATCTGAAGACATTCAGGCTGTTTTACTGGTCAACTAAGTGATAATGAAAAAATATTTATACATATTACTCTTGTTTCTACTGCCAGCAGTAGCAGCTTTTTCGCAGGACGAGAATCCTGCTGAAGAAAATGGCAAGATTGCTGTGAGAATGAGAGAGTATATTCAAAAAAATCTTGGCTTATCAAAAAGTGAAGCCCAGAAATTTACTCCTGTTTTTGCCCGTTACTTCAGAGACTTTGCACAAACACATCGTCAAAATAAAGGCGACAGGTTGATACTTCAGCAAAAAGTAATTGAACTTCGCTTACGTTACCGTGGAGAGTTTAAACAAATAATGGATGAGCAAAGAGCCAATAAAGTTTTTCAATACGAAGATAAATTTCGACAAGAAGTAATTCGTATTATAAAAGAAAACCGAAGGGACAGGGTTCCTCCGAGAAGAACAAAAGCAGTATTACTCAGAGACTAGCAAACTATATTCTTTAAACCAGTTAGAAATAACTGGTTTTTTATTTCAACACTGTAACACTTTCTTACCTGCAATATCCGGCATTATTTATAAGAGTAAATGTTTACTACCGATTGCGCATCCGTAATAGTCCAATTATATTGGCCTAAGGGCTGCTACATCGGCATTATACTACAAAAAAATTATGGCAATGTATGTTTTAATGGTATAACTTGTTTTTGCAATTAAACAAACATGAAGCAGTTACTCTTTTTCCTTCTTTTATCAATCAATAGTTTTTCGCAACAACGGCCGAATATTATTTACATTATGAGTGACGATCATGATGCAGATGCAATAAGTGCCTACAACAAACAATTTATTAAAACACCCAATATTGATCGCATTGCCAAAGAAGGTATGAAATTTAATAAAGCTTTTGTTGGTAATTCAATTTGCTCTCCGGCAAGAGCTACTTTACTTACCGGGCAGCATTCGCATAAGAATGGTGTAAAAGATAATCGCACAAAATTTGATTCGTCTAAAACAACAATTGCACATCTGTTACATGATGCAGGCTATCAAACATCGATAATTGGCAAATGGCATTTACATTCTTATCCAGTTGGCTTTGATTATTGGAGAGTGTTGCCGGGAATGGGTCAATACTTTGATACAAGAATGATAACCATGAATGGTGATACCATTACTGAGAAAGGCTATTCAGCAGAAGCTCTTACAGCCGATGCAATTAATTGGCTTGAGAACCGAGATAAAAATAAACCTTTCGCTTTTTTCTTTCACCATAAAGCACCACATCGAAATTTTGTTCCCGCATTAAAATACCTGGAAGAGTATCATACAAAAACATTTCCTGAACCTGCTACTTTATATACAGACACTACCGGCCGGGGCAGTGCATGGCGAATGCAAACTATGAATATCTTATTGGATATGCGATTATCCGGCGATTTGAAAATTGACCCTGCATACCTGAAAGACATTCCTGAATTAAAGCCCGATGCAGAAGATGTTGCAACCTATAATGCCATTATGAAAAGAATGTCGCCTGATCAGCGACAGCGATTTGAAGAAATTTATGCAGAACGAGGAAAAATTATCCGTGATAAAAAACCTAAAGGAAATGAATTAATGAAATACAAATATCAATGGTATATGCAGGATTATCTTGCTTGCATTGCATCAATTGATGAAAGTGTAGGTGTCCTGTTGAACTATCTTGATAAAAATAATCTTAGTAATAACACAGCTGTTATTTACACCAGCGACCAAGGTTTTTATTTAGGAGAGAATGGCTGGTTTGATAAACGCTTTGCATACGATGTATCAATGGGAACACCTTTATTAATTAAATGGCCCGGACATATAAAAGCAGGCAGTGTAAGCAATCAACTGGTACAGAATATTGATTTCGCTCCAACTATCTTAGACATTGCCGGCGGAAAAATTCCTGACTGGATGCAAGGCATTAGTTTAAAAACTTTGTTGACAGGAACTAAAAAAGTACTTGACAGAAAATATTTGTATTATCATTATTACGAGTATGTAAGAGACCATACCGTAATTCCTCATCTTGCAGTAAGAGGCGAACATTATAAACTTATTTACTTCTACACTGTAAATGAATGGGAGCTATATGATTTGAAATCAGATCCGAATGAGCAGAAAAATTTGATCAATAACATGGCTTATGCAAAAACTGTTTTTGAATTAAAGAAAGAATTAATTAATCTACGGAATCAATACGATGATCATGAACCAGCAGGAGAGCTTCACTGATATTTCTTACTTAACTGATAAAGTACTTTTAACTGGTCGGTATTCAAACCTCTTGTTGTATCCTGTAGCCAATGTCTTTTAAACCCTGCAATGGCAGCGGTGGTATCTTTCATATCAAAACCAACAATACGCAATGCCTGTAAGTGATTAAAATTATTTGGCAATGTAACGTTTGATGGGTTATCATACCAATACCCAAATCCTTTTTCAGACAATGTCTTCCAGGGAAACCGCCAGTTAGGATCATTTTTTCTTGTGGGTGCAATGTCACCATGTCCAATAAAATTCGATGTTGGAATGCTATATGTTTTTTTAAGCCGATCAAGTAATGTTAACAGACTTTGCATTTGTGCTTCAGAGAATGATTCGAAACCATTGTTATCTAATTCAATTCCAATACTTGATGAATTAAGGTCTGTTGTATTTCCCCATTTACTTACACCAGCATGATGTGCTCGCAATAAATCATTCAACATATGATGCACCGTACCATCCTTACAAATTACATAATGGGCACTTACCTGTGTTCTAGGCAAAGTGAAAGTTTTCAATGTTTGCTCGCAACTGTTTTGTGCTGTATGGTGAATGATAACAATATTTGCACGGCGCATTGAAAGATTTGTTGTTCCTACCCAATCAACCGCATATGGTAAGCCGGCAGAATCTTTTACCGGATACTCCATCAACATTTTTGCATATGCTTTTACCTGTTGCTTATAGGTTTTATTAGTTGCAGCATATTTACTTTCTGAACAACCATAAATGAAGATCAAAAAGAGAGCAAGATAAACAACTATAATATTTCGTCTCATATAATTAAGATTATTGCTACTAAAGAAAGAAACAACTCACCTTCGTTTAGGTGCTCCTCTGTGAAATTGTCTTTGCGGACTTCTGTTACCAGAGCCAGAACGGATTCTCGGATTGTAAACCGGTGCTTTGCCTAGTTCTTTGGGCACTTCTACTTTTTCCACTTCTTTACCGAGCAACTGCTCTATTGCAGCAAACCTGTTATGTTCTTTTTCCCCAATCAATGTAAATGCGGAGCCATCTGCTTCTGCTCTTGCAGTTCTTCCTATGCGATGTACATAATCTTCACCATCGCCTGGCACATCATAATTTATAACTACGTCAATTGTATCAATATCAATTCCACGACTAAGAATATCTGTAGCTACCATTACTGGTATTCGTCCGGCAGTAAACGCACCCAGCACACTTTCCCTTTCTGATTGTTCCAGATCGCTATGAATTTCTGCAACGTTAACACCGCCATGTTTCAACTCTCTTGCTAGCTGTTTTACTGTTTGTTTGCGGCTGCAAAAAATCAATGCATTTTTATATGGCGTTTCTTTTAGAATCTTTTTTATCAATGGCAATTTTTGCGGCTCATACACCACAAATGCTTTTTGAACTATTTTTTCCGGCGGTTTTGAAATTGCAATATTTATTTCCACCGGTTCATGTAAAATTTTTCTTGCCAGTTCTCTTATCTTACCAGGCATGGTGGCAGAGAATAACAAATTCTGTCGTTTTACTGGAAGTCCTTTTATAATCTTATTGATGTCATCCTGAAAACCCATATCAAGCATTCTGTCTGCTTCATCTAATATTAAAAACTGCAACCCCTTCATATTTACATAACCCATGTTCAGGTGTGCAATCATTCTTCCGGGTGTACAAACAATTATATCTGCACCCATCTGTAATGCCTTTTTCTCGGCTACAAAATTCTGAGCATCGTTTCCTCCATAAATAGCAATAGAACTAAGATGTGTAAAATAAGACAGCCCTTCAATATGTTGTGCAATTTGGATAGCCAGTTCTCTTGTTGGTACCACTATTAATGCTCCCACCTGTCCATCAATATGATTCTTTAAAATCTGGTTCATTACCGGCAATAAAAATGCTGCCGTTTTTCCGGTGCCAGTTTGTGCCGAAGCAATTATGTCTTTACCAGCAAGAATTGAAGGAATTACCTGCTCCTGAACGGGAGTGGCATTTTCATAATTAGAAGCTTCAATACCTTCCAGCAGGTTTGGATGAAAATTAAATTCTGTAAAACGCAAAATGATTTATTTAAAAGAAACGAAGATACTTGAAATAGGCCGCAGGCTGGATTTTATTCCATTATCTGCTCAATCCTTGTTAATCGCCCATCTTTTGTCATACCTTCTATAATAACACGGAAAGCTTTCGCAAGATCATTATTATAAAAGGTAAGTTTCACTTTATTCTTTTCAGGAGTTGTTACTACCTGCGGATTCCAATACAATGTAGTCCGCAAATCCTTTTGTTCATTAGCCGCAAGAAAACTGCTATGATTGGGTGAATAAAACTGCTTAATTGGAGAATAACCACTCACCTTGCTACTGGAAAGTCCTTTTCCAGGCTCATTCTGTACATCATTTCCTTTACGAGTATATACAACAATTGCTCCGTTACCACCGCCAGTAGATCCCATGAAAGGTGGCCGCATCACTTTTATATACGCCACATTATTTACATTAATAGATGATAAGAAACTAATATCCGAAGGAATTTCATCAACTAAAACTAGCGGAGCTCCACCCCGCCATTGTAACTGAGCATTAGCTCCGCTTCCTGTAATTTGCAATCCCGCAACTTTTCCTTGCAAGTAAGCAAAGATGTCTGTAGCCGAATTTGCAAACGGATCATTTATCAGATCGAACTGATAACCATCGCCGGCAAACATTCCGGAAGCATACTTTTCATCCAGCAACTGAACAGGAGTTTTTGTTTTTGCTTTTATTATAACATTCTCCAATACTTTTCCTTCTTCAGCCAAAAGCAATCTTCTTACTTCGTCCGATAATTGAAAGTGTCTTGCATAACCAGTAGTATCTTCCATCTTGTTGTAATAAAGCCCTTTTGCAAAAATTCTGTTCTTATGCGCCGGCAATTTACTTTCCATGAAGCGTACGGTTGCATCTTTTATTCCTTTTGACAATTGAAAATAAATATTGGCCGTGTCAAAAAGAAAAACAGTTGGGTCATTAAAAGTGCCATCCTTTTCTACCGGAACAAACAGCATTTTATTTCCACCTTCACTTTTCTGATTAATAACAAGAATAATATGAGCATTATCTCTTAGTTGGCTGGGTAATACACCATATACTTTTCCTGATAAACTGAGATAAGCTGTGTCTTTAGAATAATTAATTTTTGGTAAGATTCCTTTTACTATATCATCCCATTTAAATCGTCGCCATCCATTGGTAAGCATTACAAGATCGAGATGCTCCGTTACCACATTATCATTTGAAGAAAAATAGTAGGCAGGATTAAATATTTGTCCTTTCAAATCAGACGATAACAATAGGTGAGAAATAATATTATCGGTACTATCTGTATCTATTGCTGCATCTGTAATAGCGACTGAAAAATCAGCAGACAAACTATCAGGAACAGTTATTTCAATTTCATTTCTGGCTCTCTTGTTTAATCCCCAATGTGTTACATTCATTTCCGCAGCAAATGAATATTCTTCATTATTTACAAAAGTGATTCGCTCTGCCAATGGATTCCAGTTACCATCAAATAGTGTAAGGGTTAAAATTCCAGAAGGAAGATCCTGAACCGGAATAACTCCCTGTGCTTTACCGGCAGCTAATTTTCTTGCTACTTTAAATACTCGGTATTGATTCATAGTGCCGACCAAATACACAGTTTCAACCTTTGATGCAGTTGCTTCATTTGTTTGAATAAAAAAATTCCTTTTGTTCCCTGAAATAGTTAGTTGTAATGAAATACCAGTTTCCTTAGTTGCAGGTAAAGTGGTTTTATATTCTTTGCCTTTTTCATCTTTCCAAGTGGCTGTAAAACTTTCGCCCTTCTCGGGAAGCACAAAAAGATAGCCCATACCATCATGTAATGTTTTCAAACTATCAATTAGTTCTCCTTTTTGATTTTTTATAACGCCATTTACTTTAACAGGCCGTCCAAACTGATCAATGACTTTAAAAGCCACTTTATTATTTGCACCTAAAACTATATCTCCTCCTTCCGGATAAAAACCAAGTGTTGGAACGATGCTAACTGCCGATACTGGAGAAGGCTTATCAGAAATTATACGAATATCTTTTTCATAAATAAATGCTGTATCAAAATTGAGCATCCATTTGGTATATGCTTTTACATGAATAAAACTGCCTTTGTAACTTGTCGGAATATCAAATTGTCCATTTGTATTTGCTGCTTGCAACGGACTTACCGTTTGTGAAAGAAGATTGCCTTTATCATCTGTCCAGTCGATATAAAAAGTTTTGCTGCTGAAGGCAGGAGTTATTCCCTCCAAAAGATAAGCTTTGAACCAGATCGTTTCACCTGCTACATAACTGGCTTTATCATAATGCAGATAAGCCCTTTCTTGAGCATATTCATTTGCATATTTATCAATGGTGGAATCGATATTTTGTGCTACTACCTGAGTAACAAATAATGAGCAAAGAAAACTTAGAAGAATATTTTTTTTCATCACGATGTCATTTCTATTTGCAAATGGAGTGTGCAATTTAAGCTTTAATAGAAATGAAACAAGGCTATTAACAGATTTGCAACAATCAGTTTCCTAAAACAAATTACATATTCCTTCTATATTGTCCACCTACTTCATAAAGAGCATTAGTAATTTGACCTAACGAGCAATACTTAACCGTTTCCATCAGTTCTTCAAAAAGATTTCCGTTATTAATAGCAACAGCCCTTAAACGATTCAGCATTTCAGCCGACTTATCTTCATTTCGTTTCCAAAATGCTTTTAGGTTATTGATCTGTAATTCTTTTTCTTCGGTAGTGCTTCTTATTACTTCTGTTGGCAAAATTGTGGGGCTACCTTTTTTATTTAAAAATGTATTGACACCAACCAATGGTAATTCACCAGAATGTTTTTGATGTTCGTAGTACAAGCTCTCTTCCTGTATCTTATTTCGCTGATACATTCTTTCCATAGAACCCAAAACTCCACCTCTTTCGGTGATGCGGTCAAACTCTGCCAACACTGCTTCTTCTACCAACTCCGTTAATTCTTCTATTAAGAACGAACCCTGGTTTGGATTTTCATTTTTAGCTGTACCTAATTCTCTGTTTATAATTAACTGAATTGCCATTGCCCGGCGAACACTTTCTTCTGTTGGTGTTGTTATTGCTTCGTCATATGCATTAGTATGTAGCGAATTGCAATTATCATAAATGGCATACAATGCTTGCAACGTTGTTCTTATATCATTGAAGTCGATTTCCTGTGCATGCAAACTTCTTCCTGATGTCTGAATATGGTACTTCAACATCTGGCTGCGTTTATTGGCCTTGTACTTATACTTCATTGCTTTGGCCCATATCTTTCTTGCCACTCTTCCTATTACACTATACTCTGCATCCATTCCATTACTGAAGAAGAACGATAAATTAGCTGCAAAGTCATCTATGTTCATTCCACGACTGAGATAATACTCTACATATGTAAACCCATTAGATAATGTGAATGCTAACTGCGTAATCGGATTGGCGCCAGCTTCTGCAATATGATAACCGCTGATAGAAACCGAGTAAAAATTTCTAACTTTTTTATCAATGAAATATTCCTGTACATCACCCATCAGCTTTAACGCAAATTCTGTAGAAAATATACAGGTGTTTTGTGCCTGATCTTCTTTTAAAATATCTGCCTGCACCGTTCCCCGCACCTGCATCAATGCATTCGCTTTAATTTTTTCATACACATCAGCAGGCAATACATCAGCACCTGACAAACCAAGCAAACGTAAACCAAGACCATCATTTCCTTTTGGCAAATCACCAGTTAATTCTCCTTTTTCCGGAAGTACAGGTTTGCCATCAGTTCCTGTATAAAAAGGTAGCTCTCCTTTTTTGAATTTTGATTCAATGATTTTATTTACTTCATCTCGAAGATTATTCTCGATTATATATTTCTCGCATTGCTGGTCAATGGCCGCATTCATAAAAAATGCAAGCAACATCGGAGCAGGGCCATTAATCGTCATGGAAACTGATGTCTTCGGATCGCAAAGATCAAAACCGCTGTACAATTTCTTTGCATCATCAACTGTTGCTATACTTACACCACTATTACCAACCTTTCCATAAATATCAGGTCGCTGATCAGGATCTTCCCCATAAAGTGTTACACTGTCAAATGCAGTTGATAAACGTTTTGCAGGCTGCTCTACACTTACATAGTGAAATCTTCTGTTCGTTCTTTCCGGTCCGCCTTCACCTGCAAACATTCTTGTTGGGTCTTCACCTTCTCTTTTTAATGGGAACACTCCAGCCGCAAATGGAAAATGACCGGGTACATTTTCCTGTGCCTGCCATTTTAAAATATCACCCCAGTCTTTATACTTCGGTAAAACAACTTTGGGAATTTTTGTACCACTCAAACTGATAGTGGTCATTGGAAGTTTTATCACTTTATCCCTGACAGTGTATTCATAAAAATCTTTCTGGTATTCTGCTATTTTATTTGGCCAATTGGTTATTAGCTTTTTTGCAACAGGTGTTAATTGTTCAGTATAAAAATCAATTTGCTTTTGAAGAACATCAGAAGCCCCCTTACCCCCCGAAAGGGGGTTCTTGGTCTCCGATTGGGAAATAATTTCTAAAGATCCTTGTAGTCGATAAAGTTTAGAAGCAAACTCAGCTTGCTCTTTTACCAACTGATCGTATCCCCTGTTAGCTTCTGCAATTTCAGACAGGTAACGAACCCGGCTTGATGGTATAACCGCTTGTGAAACTTTGGCCGTTTCTGCAAAATGATATTCGCCAAACTTTGCACTTGTTTTTGTTTCAATCTTTTTTAGCAACAGCTCAAATAAATGATTTACTCCATCATCATTAAACTTGCTGGCCATTGTTCCTATTACAGGGATATCTTCATCCTTCGCAGTAAATAACTGGTGATTTCTTTTGTACTGTTTTTTTACATCTGCCAATGCATCTAATGCTCCGGCTTTATCAAATTTGTTGATGCAAATAAGGTCAGCATAGTCAAGCATATTGATTTTCTCCAATTGAGAAGCCGCTCCATATTCCGGCGTCATCACATACATGCTTACATCACAATAATCTAAAATGGAAGCATCACTTTGTCCTACACCAGCAGATTCAAGAATGATTAAATCAAAATCAGCAGCCTTACAAATATCAATTGCTTCCTGCATAGCGCCACTCAATGCGGTGTTATCCTCTCTTGTTGCTAGGCTACGCATATAAGCTCTCGGATGAGAGATTGCATTCATTCTTATTCTATCACCCAGCAAAGCTCCTCCAGTTTTTTTCTTGGAAGGATCAACAGAGATAACAGCGATCGTTTTATCAGTGAAGTTTGTCAAAAATCTGCGGACTATCTCATCAGTTACAGATGATTTTCCCGCTCCGCCAGTTCCGGTAATTCCCAAAACAGGATGCCCCCCAACCCCCGCAAGGGGGGCTTTAGAGTCTGATACTACAAATATTTTTTTAAGTAAGTCGGAATAATCAATTCCCCTTTCGGCAAG
>Ga0209063_1000329_pt1 | contig 36661 bp, 25 predicted proteins | sample KloWWTmeKNB19Kit_FD_187177 | JGI IMG/M metagenome (GOLD analysis project Ga0209063, IMG submission 187177) | Active sludge microbial communities from Klosterneuburg, Austria, studying microevolution and ecology of nitrifiers - Klosterneuburg... | ecosystem: Engineered > WWTP > Aerobic digester >... | reverse complement strand
CGAAGGAAGAAGGCATTGCTAATTGCAGATGCGTATAGCCGGGTAACAAATCTGCTTTGTATTTCTCACTTTGAGTTTGCAGCAATTCAAAAAAAGGTTGAATAGTTTTTACTAATTCTTCCAGTTCTCTTCTGAGAAATAATTTAACATCAACCAGCACCTGGTCATTCCGGCTTCTGGCACTGTGAATTTTCTTACCGACATCTCCCAATTTTTCTGTCAATAGTAATTCTATTTGTGAGTGAATGTCTTCTACATCGTCCTGCAAGATAAATTCTCCGTTCTGTATTTGTTTGTATATACTTTTTAGTTCTTGTTGCAGTTGGGTTAATTCTTCTTTTGTTAATAGACCTACCGATTCCAGCATTTCAATATGAGCTAAAGAACCCAGCACATCAAAGGAAGCAAGATACATATCCATTTCTCTGTCGTTGCCAACAGTAAAATTTTCTACCTCTTTTAATGAGGCTATGTCTTTTTGCCACAATTTCATATCACTTTATTTAAAAGCTGAATATACAAATCAATTCCTTCTTTAATTTCATCAGTATAAATATACTCATCTGCTGTATGGCTTCTTGCAGAATCTCCCGGTCCAATTTTTAAAGAAGGGAAAGGCATTAAAGCTTTATCAGATGTAGTAGGAGAGCCATAATAAGTTCTACCTAGTTCAGTTCCTGCTTTTACCAGAGGATGATCTAATGGAATTGATGTAGAACGCAGCCTTGTACTTCTTGGCTTAATCTCACATTGTACATTTTGTGTAATTATTTCTAAAGCTTCTTCAAAACTGTACAACTCATTTATTCTTGTATCTACTACAAATTTGCAAATAGCTGGGACAACATTGTGAGCCTTATTCTCTGTCTCAATTACAGTTACACTCATTTTATTGGCTCCCAATAAATCAGAAACCTTTGGAAACTGAAAACTGTTAAACCACTCAATATCTTTTAATGATTTAGTAATTGCATTCTGTCCTTCATTTCTTGCAGCATGAGCAGCTTTTCCATGGCTTATACAATCTATCACCATCAATCCTCTTTCCGCAACCGCCATTTGCATTTGTGTAGGTTCTCCAACAATCGCACAATCAATTTTTGGTAAGTAGGGAAGAGTGTATTCAATTCCACCTGCACCAGAAATTTCTTCTTCTGCAGTGGCAGCGAAAATAATATTGTATTTACTATCTGACTTATCGTAAAAGTTTAAGAAAACTGCCAATAAAGAAACCAAACACCCGCCTGCATCATTACTACCAAGTCCAAATAGCTTACCTTCTTCTATGATTGGTGCGAATGGGTCTTTTTTGTATTCTGGATTTGGCCTTACCGTATCGTGGTGTGAGTTCAGTAAGATTGTTGGCTTGCTTTCATCATAATGTTTATTTAATGCAAAAACATTATTCCCGACTCTTGATGCAGGTATATTTTTTAATGCCAGAAATTTTCCGATAATTCCAGCAGTCTGATCTTCTTCTTTGCTGTATGAAGGAGTAGCTATTAATTCTTTTAATAAGTTAATCGCCTCCTCTTGTAATATGTTTTGATTGCTACTCATTGATAATTGATGTGCCAGATTTTCCTTCAGTTAATTGCTTGAGGTCTTCAGCTTTTCCAATAATAATTTTATTTACGCCACTTTTTAATGCCGCAAATGCATTATCCAGTTTTGGTATCATGCCGGCAAATATTTTTTTCTTCTCTTTTAATTCCTGATAATAAGAAGGTTTTATTTCCGGAATAACAGATGAGTCATCATCTGCATTCAGCAAAACACCGCTTTTTTCAAATGCATATATAAGCTCAACATCATATAGTTCACTCATTGCTTTTGCAATTTCCTGAGCTATTGTATCAGCATTTGTATTCAATAATTGCCCTTGCTGGTTATGTGTGATGGGTGCAAAAACGATAGCAATATTTTTTTCCAATAAAGTGCTTATAAGGTCGCTATTAACCGCATCTACATCACCTACAAAACCATAATCCATTCCCGGATGCACCCGTTTATGTGCCAGAATACTATCTCCGTCAGCACCAGATAATCCTAGTGCATTACAATCAAACGACTGTAACGAAGCAACAATATTTTTATTTATATAACCCGCATAAACCATTGTTACTATTTTCAATGTCTCTGCATCAGTAATTCTTCTGCCGTCCAAGAGCTTTTGTTCAATACCGAGTTCTTCAGCCATTCTGGTTGCTAACTTACCGCCTCCATGAACCAGAATTTTTTTATCGTTTAACGAAGAAAAATCTTTTAGAAACGATTTTAGCTTCATACTATCGTCGATAATATTGCCACCAATTTTTATGACGTATAGTTTATCCATTCCCCTTTAGTATTTCTGCCAAAACTGCTTGCGCCGCCCAAACTCTGTTAGCAGCTTCTTGAGTAACAATGCTGTTTGGCCCGTCTAATATCTCATCACTCAACTCTACATTTCTACGAACCGGAAGACAATGCATCACTTTCGCATTATTAGTCAGTTCAAGTTTTTTATTGGTCATCATCCATTTCGGGTCACTTTCATACATTTTACCGTAATCATTAAATGTGCTCCAGTTCTTTACATACACAAAGTCGGCATCTTTCAACGCTTCATTTTGATCATGCATTATAGTTGCTCCTTTTGTAAATGCTGAGCTTAATTCATAATCCTCTGGATGAGTAATCACAAAATCTGCTTTGTCCCATGCATTTACCCATTGCGAAAAACTATTAGCCACACATTGTGGTAAAGGTTTTACATGTGGCGCCCAAGTTAATACGATTTTAGGTTTTCTCTGCTCTTTAAACGATTCAGTAATGGTAATTATATCTGTCAGCGATTGCAAAGGATGCAAGGTTGCACTTTCTAAACTTACAACGGGTATACCAGCATATTTTATAAATTGTTTGATATAGAGTTCACTGTAATCATCATCCCTGTTTTTTAAAGAAGGAAAAGTTCTGATGGCAAGGATGTCAAAATATTTTCCAAAAATGGGAGCCGCATCTTTTACATGTTCTACAGATGTGCCACTCATAATTGCCTCTTCTTCAAATTCAAGCATCCAACCTTCGTTGCCTACATTAAAAATGATGGCTTCCATTCCCAAATTCTGTGCAGCGATTTGTGTACTCAATCTAGTTCGCATACTTGGGTTCAGAAATAGGCAACCAATTCTTTTATTCGTTCCAAGTGATTTGTCGGTAAAAGGATTGGCTTTGTATGCAAGAGCTTTTTGCACTAATGCATCAATGGCCTCCCCAACCCCTCCGAAGGAGGGGCTTATAAGGTCGTTTACAGTTGTGAAATTTATCATTTTTAATTAGCTGTGGTTGAAACTAAACTTTCTATTTCTTCTTTTATAGAATCAATAAACTGCTCTGCATCTCTTTTCTTCAAAGCCAGAGACGGGAGCAATCGGATCACATTTGGTTTTGCCTCACCGGTAAATATTTTTTGATTCCACAAAAGATTTTTCTTGAGATCTTTTAATTCGTCTGGCACATCAAACCCTATCATCAGGCCTCTACCTCTTACGTTTTTCAATTGAGGAATCGCTTCTAGTTCAGTTCTCAGGTATTTACCAACCATTACAGCGTTACCCATTAATTTTTCTTCTTCAATTATTTCAAGTACGGCTAATGCAGCAGCACAGGCAAGATGGTTGCCACCAAAAGTGGTTCCCAATTGAAAGTGCTTTGCTTTTATTTTTGGCGAAACAATTATTCCGGCAACAGGAAAACCATTTCCCATACCTTTTGCCATTGTATAAATGTCTGCATTTACTCCGGCAAAATCATGACTGAAAAACTTTCCGCTTCTTCCATATCCACATTGCACACTGTCTGCTATATAAATAGCTCCATACTCATCGCATAATGAACGGATTTTTTGCAGAAATGAATCTTCTGCAATGTTAATACCGCCTACACCTTGAATGCCTTCAATAATTACAGAAGAGATTGCTGACCCATTCTCCTTAAAACATTCTTCCAATGCGTCTTCATCATTAAAAGGAAGAAAAATTACATTATCTGTCTCATTTACCGGAGCGATGTAGTTCTTATTATCAGTAGCAGATACCGCCAAAGATGTTCTGCCATGAAAAGCCTTGCTAAATGCAACAATTTTTTTTCTACCATTGTGGAAACTTGCAAGCTTCAATGCATTTTCATTTGCTTCTGCTCCGCTATTGCAAAGAAATAATTGGTAATCTTCTTTACCGGAAACCTTGCCAAGTTTTTCAGCCAGTAGTTGTTGTAAAGGAATTTTTATTGAATTCGAATAGAATGCAATTTTATTCAACTGTTCTTCAATTCGCTTCACCCAATGCGGATGTGTATGTCCAATGCTGATAACTGCATGTCCGCCATAGAGGTCAAGGTACTGTTCTCCTTTATCATCCCATACATAAGAACCTTTTGCTTTTACGATGGTGATTTCATTGAGTGGATATACGTCAAATAAATTCATAATATTCTTTAGAAATAATTTGCTTTAAGTTTCAGCCCAGTTGTTTCGTCAAGCCCAAACATGAGATTCATATTTTGTACAGCCTGACCACTGGCACCTTTTAATAAATTGTCAGCAATAGAATGAATAACAAGTTTACTACCTGCTTTTTCTATTTGAATCATTGCCTTATTTGTATTCACAACCTGTTTAAGAAAAATAGGTTCTTTACTTACATGAGTAAAAGGATGGTTGTTGTAATATTTTTTGAACAACACAAACACCTCTTCTATTGAAAGGTCACAATGTAAAGTAGAACTTATAAAAATTCCTCTGGTAAAATCTCCTCTCCAGGGAACAAAATTCAAGTCTATATTTTTCTTTGGCTGAAGTTGCAATAACGACTCGCCAATCTCACCAAGATGTTGATGCGTTAAAGTTTTATAGGCTTGTATATTATTAGCTCTCCAGCTAAAGTGTGAAGTCTGTGTCAAAGATTGCCCAGCACCTGTAGATCCCGTAATGCCAGTCGTATAAATGTCTTTTAATAAACCTGCTTTTGCCAATGGTAATAAACCCAATTGTAAAGTAGTTGCAAAGCAACCAGGATTTGCAATATTCTTTGCAGACTTAATTTTCTGTCTGTTTAGCTCAGGTAAACCGTATACAAAGTTCCGTTTCCCAAATTTTGAAGAAGAGGTCAGGCGAAAATCATTTGCCAGATCAATAATTTTTATATTTTCTGGAATTTTATTTTCTGTCAAAAACTTTGTTGACTCACCATGGCCAAGACAAAGAAACAGCACATCAATATCGGTGCTCAGTTCATTTGTAAAGTTTAATTCAGTATCACCTAATAAATCTTGATGTACAGAGTAAATAGGTTTGCCAGCATTACTGCGGCTATGAATAAAAGAAACAGTGGTATACTGGTGATGAATCAATAAACGAATTAATTCACCACCTGTATATCCTGCTCCACCAATAATCCCAACTTTAATTTTTTCCATCTGCTTCTTCTTTTACCAAATGGTACATGGCTGTTTGATTGCCAAAAATTTTGCTGAATCCTCTTACATCATCTCCGGTAAAGCCAGTGTTCATTTCACCGTACTTCCCAAAGCGGCTATTCATCAAATCATATTTTGATTCGATTCCGATAATCTGAAATCTGTATGGATATAATTGAACAAATACATCACCAGTTACATTACGCTGGCTGCTTTCTAAAAATCGTTCAATGTCAATCATTACCGGGTCAAGTATCTGACCTTCGTGTAACCAGTTGCCATAAAATTGTGCCAATTGATCTTTCCATTGCAATTGCCATTTGGTTAGCACATGTTTTTCCAAAGCATGATGAGCTTTAAGTATCACCATTGGTGCTGCGGCTTCAAAACCTACTCTACCTTTAATACCGATAATCGTATCTCCAACATGAATATCCCTTCCTATACCATAAGGCCCCGCAATTGTTTGCAAATATTGAATGGCCTCAGAAGGATGACCAAACTTTTTATCATTCACTTTTTTTAGCTCACCTTTTTCAAAAATTAATTTTACTTCTTGAGTTTCTGTTTCTGTTACTTGTGTTGGCCATGCTTCCTCTGGTAAAATTCCTTTGGAAGTCAGCGTTTCTTTGCCGCCAACACTGGTTCCCCAAAGCCCTTTATTAATGGAGTACATAGATTTTTCAAAATTCATATCCACACCTTTCTCTTTAAGGTACGAAATCTCTTCTTCACGACTTAATTGCAAATCTCTTATTGGTGTAATAATTTCAATACCGGGAATCATTATGTGAAAGACCATATCAAAACGAACTTGATCGTTTCCTGCACCTGTACTACCATGAGCAACAGCATCAGCATTTAATTCCTTTGTATGCTCTGCAATATGTAATGCCTGACTTAATCTTTCTGCAGAAACAGAAAGTGGATAGGTGTTATTCTTCAACACATTTCCGAAAATCAAGTATTTAATAATGCTGTCATAATAATTCTGAACGGCATCAACTGTTTTGTGAGTCTTTACTCCCAGTTTGTAAGCATGTTCTTCTATCTGCTTCAATTCATCTTTATCAAAACCACCAGTATTTACGATGATACTGTGTACTTCATAGCCTTTTTCTTCTGTAAGGTATTTTACACAATAAGAAGTGTCTAATCCGCCACTGAAACCTAGTACTACTTTTTTTGCCATTATAATTATTTTTTCTTTTGTCATCCTGACTGAAGGGAAGGATTATTTTTCTATTAAAGATGAAATAAGTGATGAAAAAATGATTTTGGTTTGCCACCATTAGTTTCTGGTTTATCCTTTTTTAGAAAAGGCCTAAGTAACTTCCATTTTTTAAACCGAAGTAACCGTTCAAAACCTTTTACATTTTCTTTGAAATATTGTTTTGTTTCTTCTGGTTCGTAATGATCTTTTGGATCGTACAGCATAGCCGTACACATACAATTCTTTCTTTCCTTACTCATCAGTATTTCGTAATTCACACAACTTTTGCAGCCAGCCCAGAAGGCTTCGTCTTGAGTCAACTCAGAATAAGTCACAGGTTCATATCCCAAGTCGCTATTAATTTTCATTACTGCAAGTCCGGTTGTGAGGCCAAAGATTTTAGCTTCAGGGTATAATTTTTTTGACAGATCAAAAATTCTTTTCTTAATTGCTTTTGCTACTCCACTTTTTCTGAAGGCTGGGGCAACAATCAATCCGCTGTTAGCAACATATTCGCCATGGCTCCATGTCTCTATATAGCAAAAGCCAACCCATTCATTTTGGTCTGTAATTGCAATTACTGCTTTCCCTTCATCTATTTTTTGTTCTATGTATTCAGGTGTTCTTTTGGCAATACCAGTTCCTCTGGCTGCAGCAGAAGAACCCATTTCATCTGTAATGGTGGTGGCGTAAACTTTATCAGCAGCTGTTGCTACCCTTATAACAATATTATTATTTTCCAATTTGAGTGTTATTTGTAAAAAATGGTTCACCAGTCCAGAAAATTATTCTCGGAGAGTGCTTCACTGACAGGGACCAGGGTGAGGGGTTCGTCCTGTCAGAATTCAGGACTACGTCGGGGGCGGGAAAAAGTGAACAAATCATAACCCACAGCATACACACCACTTGTAATGGGTGCATGAAATGCCATTTGCTTCGTATGTGTCAAAATGTTCGTCATGTATTAAAACATGTTGTAAATTGAGAACAAATGTATAATATTAATTGATTTTTCTCGTAAAATTTTTGTTATAAAGTAATCTTTATGGATACCGAAAACTTACCAAATACCGAACAATCGTTAGAAGCAACTCCTAAGGCTAAAAGGAAGTCGAAATTCAGACAAGTCAAAAGAACTTTTTTTGTGGTAATTGCTCTTGGATTGATTGTAGCGGCTTACTATAAATACTTTTTTGTTTTTGGGGATGGAGTTAAAAGTGGCCACCTGAATTATGCAGTTAAGAAAGGTAACATTTTCAAAACGTACGAGGGTAAACTTATTCAGGAAGGTTACAGAAGTAAAACTGCTGGAACAATTCAATCTTACGAGTTTGAATTTTCGATTAACAGTAAAAGGATTTACGATATTCTTTCTGCCAACAGTGGTAAACGGTTTGACCTTCATTACAAAGAATATCACGGAGCATTGCCTTGGCGAGGAAATACAAAATACATTGTTGATAGTATTATTTCGATGGATAATAGTCAGTAATAATTTCTATCCAGCATAAATTAGAAAAATAGCTGGTCGTTTATGTATATCCGTTTTGTTTTTCTGCCACTCAGCAACTGCCATTGTTTTTATCCATTCGTTTTTTCCGGTAATATCAACGGCAATACAAAGTTGAGTTGACGGCTTGCAGGTTTTCTGCAAGGACTCAATCATTTGGTTATTCCGGTACGGAGTTTCAATAAAAATCTGGGTACATTTTTTTCTGACAGATTCTGCTTCCAGATCTTTTATTGCCGCTATTCTTTTTTGATTGTCTATTGGTAAGTACCCAACAAACTGAAACTGTTGACCGTTCATTCCGCTTGCCATGAGTGCTAACAGAATTGAGTTAGGTCCAACCAGTGGTTTTATTTCAGCACCCATTTCTTGGGCAATGGCAATCAATTCTTGTCCCGGGTCTGCAATACCTGGGCAACCTGCTTCGCTTACAATACCAATGTTTTTTCCTTCCTTAAGCAACCGTTTAAAAGCTCCTTTGGTTTCGTTGGTGATTAAATACCATTCATAATCGTCAATAACTATTTCTTCATCGGGTACATAATTTTTCCAAAGCTGTTTAAAATACCTCCTTGTCGTTCTTTCATTTTCTACAAAAAAAACATGACAATCTTTTATTGCACTTGTAACATACGCAGGAATTGTATCAAAGCTTTCTTCAGCTAAAACAGTCGGTATGAGGTAAACGTTTGCCAAAACAGTTATATAGATTTTACTTTATGTACACTAAGTGTTGCTGCAATAATGGCATAAGCAGGAGCAAGTATTATTAATAAATGCATTAGATAAAATATAAGTCCGTTACCAATAGAAAGACCTTTGTGTCTGTTTGTAAAAGCAATGCTTTGAGCAGGACTCATATTTGCTCTGGCAAAGCCATAGTCATGCATAGAAAATCCAAAATAATAGCATTCCATCAAGAGGGCTATTACTGGAGTGATCCATCCAATAACAGGGATCAGTGACAATAAGATCAATGAAATTAAATAGATGGACTGCCAGCCGCAATTGCGTAAAACCAATTTGATGTTTCTGAGACAATCCTTACGGATATCGTTCCAATTAAACCGATGTTCCTTTCCTTCTATGATAGCTTCAGTCTTTTCGCTTAGGTAGGCAAATACTGGTGAGCCAATGATGAGAATAACATATTTAAAGAAGGAGAAGTAAAACAAAACAAGAATCAAACGCAACATCATATTTGTCATCACAAATAAAAAACTCAACCATTCATTTCTTTCTTGTTGCAGCCAGCTTTCAATTCTTAACTGACTGCTAATCCAAGAGACAACTGAATCAGACGATTGCCAAAAGAAAAACATACCTGCAATAAAGAGCAGCGTATAAATGATACCCGGACCAATTATCCATTTGATCAATTTATTTTGGTGGATAAAGCGACGAGCCTCTTCCCATGATTGAAATGCTATGACGATTTCTTTCAGCAATGCCTTAATTTGGGTGGTAAATATAGTTATTAAGGGACAAGAGACAAGATTCAAGTAACAAGAATAAAAGCCTAATGGAACAATTACCACTGGATTTTTATACCCGGAACGATGTGTTGCAAATTGCCCGGGAATTAATGGGAAAATTATTGGTGACAAATCTAGATAGCAAAAAGACTTCAGGAAGAATAATTGAAGTGGAGGCTTATAATGGAATTGTTGACAAAGCTTCTCATGCATTTAGCAACAGGCGAACGAACCGGACAGAAACAATGTATGCCGAAGGCGGTGTTGCATATGTTTATTTATGCTACGGCATTCATCATTTGTTTAATGTAGTAACGAGTAAGAAAGATATCCCTCATGCCATTCTTATCAGAGCTTTGGAGCCCGTCACAGGTATTGAAACAATGCTATGTAGAACAAAGAAAAAGAAACTTGATTTTTCATTAACCAGAGGCCCCGGTAATTTGTCAAAAGCATTAGGAATTTCAACTTTACAAAATGGGTTCAAACTGATTGAGAATACGATTTATATTGCTGACGATGGAACAAAGTTTACCAACCGGGAAATAGCTTCTTCACCAAGAATTGGCGTTGATTATGCTGGTGAAGATGCACAGTTGCCGTACAGATTTTATAAAAAAGCGAATCCATATGTGAGTGGCAAACCAAAATAGGTTGTATTTTACCTACTTAAAATAAACTTCTTGTCAAAACTACAGATCAAATTCATTTCTCTTTTTGCAGGTATAGTCATTTCGCTATTGCTTTATTTTATCAATCCTTTTAATGTTGATGATACGGCTGCTAAAGTACTTGCCATTGCTGGATTAATGATTACATGGTGGGTTACCGATGCGATACCAATGCCTGTAGTGGCTTTGATACCGCTGGTACTAATTCCATTGCTGAATATCGCCAAATTAGAGACTACAGCTGCCCCTTATGCCAACCCAGTTATCTTTTTATTTATGGGTGGTTTGATGCTTGGTCTTGCTATTGAAAAATGGAATCTACACCGGAGAATTGCTTTGAATATTGTGCAGTTGACAGGAACAAGCGGTAATAGGATTATTCTTGGATTTATTCTGGCAACAGGATTATTGAGTATGTGGTTGAGTAACACTGCAACAACTGTTATGATGTTGCCGATTGCATTATCGGTTATTCATGTAATGAAGGAGAACAACAAAGGGGGCGGAAATATTGCCAATTTTTCTTTAACACTTATGTTGGCGATTGCTTATGCGTCTAATATTGGGGGTATAGCAACAATTGTAGGCACACCACCCAATGTGGCTTATGTTGGTTATATCAATAAAAAATATGGCTTCGATATTTCCTTCTTAGACTGGATGCTGCTTTGTTTGCCTATAGCCCTTTTATTATTGGGTGCTATGTATTTTGTGATGGTAAAATGGCTTTTTCCAAACAGAATAAAATCGGATGAAGGAACAAGAGAATTGATCAGAAGCGAAATTCGGCAGTTGGGGCCATTATCAGTTCCTGAAAAAAGAGTATTGGTGATTTTTATTACAACTGCATTTCTTTGGATTTTCCGAAGTATAATAAATGATTTACAGAGTACAGTTAAGTTGGATGATACAATCATTGCCCTCATTTGTGGAATCACATTATTTATCTGTCCATCAGGTTCTGCCGAATCAAAAAATAAAGTGGAGAACAATGAATCATTATTAGAGTGGGGCGATACGAGTAAACTTGCATGGGGAATCTTATTACTTTTTGGAGGAGGAATAAGCCTTGCCAATGCCATGGAAAATGCCGGATTGATGGAACAGTTGGGTGGATGGTTGGCGCAATTCTCAGCTAATGCATTTGTATTAGTGCTTGTTATTACTATTGTATCTATGTTTATCAGTGAAGTAATGAGCAATATTGCACAGGTAATTGTTTTTGCACCAGTGGTTTCTTCGCTGGCAGATGCTATCGGCATTAATCCGCTGATGCTGGGAATACCAATGGCTTTGGCAGCAAGTGTTGCAGGAATGATGCCTATGGGAACACCGCCAAACGCAATTGTATTTGCAAGTGGGCATATTAAGTTCAGGCAAATGGCAAAAGCCGGATTTGTTATGAATCTTATTGCTGTAGTTTTAATTACAACCTTATGCTGGTTTTTTATTCCATTGTTGATGAAGGTATAGCCGATAAATAGTTTTGTAAAAGCAAAAGCAACATTTCTTAAGATGTTGCTTTTTTAATTATTTAGAAAAGAAAGAAATTAGAAACGAGGGCAGTTTAATTTTCTTAAACTCCTGTCAACAGGCTTTCTAATATAAATCAGAGATATTTCATTTCCTCCTTGTGAATTGGTGGCTTTATTTAAAGAGCTAATATTAATATCATAAGTATACCCTAATTGTAAAGATTTGAACTCAAGTCCTACATAAGGGATAATAGCATCATTTAAATCACTAAAACGATTCCAAACTCCTAAGTAAACATTAACGGGTTCATCTTCATTATTATTTACATTATAAGCAAATGCACCACCAATCATAATATTTTTAGCTTTTGCCTGAGTACTATAATTAGCAGAAAAGTGTAACGAATTATAACTGCCTACGGGAATTCTACCACCTGCCTGCAACGTTGTTCTTGGTGATAATATAAACTCTCCACCTTGAAAACTTTCTTTCGGTCTGTTAATATGGTACATAGATGCACCGATATAGAAATTATTATAGCCGTTTGTTGTACCTGAATATAAAAGCCCTGCATTTATATCAGCATAGCTTACGTTAATCTGGTTATTCAAAAATATTTCACCAGTTGTACCAGGCACAAATCCCAGCGGAGTTAACTCATCTTCAAAATAAACTTTTTGCAGATCAAGCCGCTTGTTAAGATAAGCTCCCTGAAAACCTGCACTGATGGAGTGGTAGCCATTTTCGTCGAGCCCTTTATGGTAGGCTAGAGATAATCCTGCTCCGTTTGTAACCAGCACACCATCACCTGCCCGGTCGGTATATCCTAATATTCCAACTCCCATTTGATCTATATCTGGCAATCTGTTTTTCAGAATACCAAAGTCAATAGATGCAGTTTTGGTTTCATAAACTGTGGGTATTGTAGGCCATTGATTACGATAATTGCCAGCCACCCGGAATGTACCGTCGAACAAACCTGTCATTGCAGGATTTAATGTTAGTGGTGAAGCAAAAAATTGGGAGAAATTAGGATCCTGTGCATTTGTAACACTAACCATTGCAACACAAACCGTAAGGGTAGAAAAAAGTTTTTTCATCGCTACATTTAATATTTTTTCACTGATCGGAAAGATAAATAAACAAACTGTCCAAAGTTGAACTGTAACGAAATAGTCAATAATGAAATTGCCTTATAGTCGTCTTGATTACTCTTCATATCCGGTACGAACTGGAAAAGTACAACTTTTTTAAGACCTTGTTTGTAGAATTATTGCTGCTTCTTAAAAAGTTATGAGATATGAGTTTCGAGCTACGAGACTGAATCTCAGTTAGTAAGTGTTATACTCGAAACTCGTAGCTAACAATTCGTAACCTCGCTTTACATCTGCACTTTTGTGCCAAAAGCCAGGTCTCCGGCATCACCTAGTCCCGGAACGATATATCCTTTTGCTGTTAATTCATCATCAATATCACCGCACCAGATAGTTACTGAAGGTTCTTCCCGTTGCACATATTCAATGCCAACAGTACAGGCAATGGCTACCACAATATGGATTTCCTTTGGGCGGCCTTCTTCTTTTAAATAGTGAATTGTTTTAACGAGAGATGAGCCAGTTGCAAGCATCGGGTCAGAAATAATTATGACCCTGTTTTCTAATTCGGGACAAGAAACGTAATCAAGACTGATTTCAAAACTACCATCCTTATTATGTTTTCGGTAAGCAGAAATGAACGCATTATCTGCCTGATCAAAATAATTTAAAATTCCGTTATGTAATGGCAACCCTGCCCGTAAAATAGTAGCCAGCACCGGCTGTTCTTTAAGCATTTTGTGTACGGCTACTCCCAGCGGAGTTTGAATTTCTTTTTCTTCATAAGGCAATACCTTACTGATTTCATAAGCAGCTACTTCTCCAATACGTTCCAGATTACGACGAAACCGCATCCGATCATTTTGTATATCTACATTCCGTAATTCACTTACCCAATTACTTATTAAAGAATGTTGCTCACTTAGGTTTACTATCATCTTACAAATATTTAATTTTGATGTCAGGCGAGGATTGAATATTGGGAAACATTCAAAATCTTTGCAAGACTACATTTTGGCAAATCTAAATTCTAAAATCTGCAATCAAAAATAATACTATGGTTTACCGGGCAATTGGATTAATGAGTGGCAGTTCGTTGGATGGGTTAAATATGGCATTTGTAGAATTTCAAGAAATAGGCGGAAAATGGACATTTGAGATTTTAAATACAAATTGCTTTGCTTATTCTGATGTATGGGTTTCAAGGTTGCAAAATGCAACTAATCTTTCTGCAAAAGATTATCAGCTGTTACATATTGAATACGGACATTATACAGGCCAACAAGTAAATAAATTTATTGAAGAAAATCAACTTCAATATAAAGTGGCCGTAATTGCATCTCAAGGTCATACCACATTTGATCTACCTGATGAAAAGTTAACAGCTCATTTGGGTGATGGAGCTGCTATTGCTGCTTTAACGGGATTACCTGTAGTAACTAATTTTTACAGTATTGATGCGGCTTTAGGTGGTACCGAAAGAAGTATGAATCTATTGCAAGAAAAATTTTCAGTTGAATCGGAAATAAACGATATTAAAATGCCTGTATTGTTTGCATTTATGGGTGTGCTCAGGTGGAGAGAAGAATACAATGTTTTTGCAGCTGAATCCGGAGCATCCCGCAACACAGTTGGTGGTGCATTATGGATGGGGCAGGATGCGTAGTTGTATGATAAGATTAAGGTATTAGATTATCAGTATATTCATAGCAATCAACCTTTCTAAAAATTGACTGCAAATGACCATAACCAAAAAAAATAACTTATCAAAGACTAAGACAGATATGCTGGTGAGAGACTCGGTGGCAGAAGCTATTCAATTTAAGAAAATTCAAAAAAGATTTCCTCAGCAATTCGAACATATATTTCCTGATAAACTGGCACCGAGAACTGTCATCATTATTCCATCATTAACGATGGATGCAGAAATTCTTTCCAAAATAAGCGGCGTCAATCATTATGAAGAACGATTGCTTTGTATGCTGATGTTGTTACGTATGCCCCGTACTAATGTCATTTATATTACCAGCGAAACAATTGATCCAATCATAGTTGACTATTATTTGCATTTATTGCCAGGAATCACTGGCTATCATGCAAAAAGCAGGTTGACATTGTTAAGCTGTCACGACTCCTCACACAGGCCGCTGATTGAAAAAATTCTTGAAAGACCAAGACTGATACAACGGATAAAGGATTTTATTCCACCGGATCATGAAGCACATATGTCTTGTTTCATAGTAACTGAACAGGAAAGATCATTGGCTGTGCAATTACAAATTCCTATTTATGGTTGCGATCCCGATTTGTATGATTTAGGAAGTAAAAGTAATGGACGAAAAATTTTCAGGGAATGTGGTTTGAATGTTCCTCCCGGATTTGAAGATCTACATACGGAAGCAGATATTATTGATGGGTTGACAAAAATGAAAGAGAATAATCCTTCGTTAAGAAAAGCTGTAGTAAAAGTAAACGATGGTTTTTCTGGAGATGGCAACGCAGTATTTTCATATATTGGTTCTGAAAAGGCTAAAGATTTAAAAGCATGGATAAAAGAAAATCTTCAAAAGAATTTAAAACTGGTAGCTGATGATTTGCCTTATACTATTTTTTTAGATAAGTATAAAAGCATGGGTGGTATTGTAGAGGAGTTTTTGGAAGGCGACATTAAAGAATCGCCATCGGTTCAATGCAGAGTGACACCAACCGGCCATCTGGAAATTATTTCTACGCATGATCAGGAATTGGGAGGCGAAAGTGGCCAGGTTTACTTCGGAGCACATTTTCCCGCATCAGTAGAATATGCAGTTGAATTGGGTGAAATGGGTTTAAAAGTCGCAGACGCATTAAAGCAACAGGGTGTATTGGGAAGGTTTGCGGTTGATTTTATCTCTGTAAAGGAGAAGGGCGGATGGAAGCATTATCCCATAGAAATAAATCTTCGCAAAGGAGGCACTACACACCCTTTTCTGATGTTACAATTTTTAACTGACGGTAGGTATAATACTGAGGATGGAAAATATTATACATCGAAAGGTCATCTTGTCCGCTATTATTTTTGTTCTGATAATTTAAAAAGTGACAAGTATAAAGGACTTAGTCCGCATGACCTGATTGATATTGCAATGGTGAACGATTTGCATTATGATGGAACTTCTCAAGAAGGAGTAATGTTTCATTTGATTGGTGCTTTATCTCAATATGGAAAATTGGGTGTTGTATGTGTAGGAAGCACTCCGCAACGGGCCAGAGAGTATTATGCAAAAATTATAGCTATTCTTGAAAATGAATGTGGATTTTGATTAAATACTTTGTCAACAACAGTTTGAACAAAAGTCGCTTATCCAATATAGATGGTAAGTAAGATTTTTCAGTTATTCTCCATAAAAATTAAGTAGATTTAAGCCTCGATTCTCTTAATCCTGATTCTTTGTAATTGATGGATTATTACCCTGTTAACACTTCTGTTTTATTCCAGATCCTGAATGCCTGACCAAAAACTTTTCTTTTAGAAATAAAAGCTTTTGTATTGTTTATCTATTAACTAAACCACCTATAATGATCAAATTAACGGTCCTGTACGGACATCCAACAGATGTAGCAGCATTTGAAGATTATTACAAAAACACACATTTACCGCTTGCAGCAAAAATGACAGGCTTTGAGAAAGTAGAGTTTACAAAATTTATCAGTGCACCTGATGGCAGTGCTGCTGCAAATTACCGTATGGCTGAGTTTTGGTTTACAAATCCAGAGGCTTTACAAGCTACGATGGGCTCACATGAAGGGCAAGCCACAGCTGCAGATATTGCAAATTTTGCTACAGGCGGTGTAACGCTGCTTGTTGGTGCAGTTGAGTAATAATTTTATAAAAGCAAAACTTTCATGAAAGCAAAATCAATCAAAGGGAAATCAACTGAAGAAATAAGCTTAGAACTGGAAAAGAGTTTAGTTGATGGATACAAACCCACACTGGCTATTCTTTTCATTTCTATAAAACAAGATAGAAAGGCAATTATAGATTTACTGCTTCAAAATAATATAGATGTGTTCGGCTGCACTTCTTGTGGTGAGTTTATAAATGGTTACCAAAGCGAAGGTGAAGCAGTCATTCTTTTGCTTGATGCCAACCGGGAACATTATACGATACTAATTGAAGATGTAGAAAATGGCAATGTAGATAAAACAGCTTCGCTAATTGCAACAAGTGCCACGAAGCATTTTAAAAATCCAACATTTTTATTAACTAGTAACGGCGTTTATGGCGATGGCCAATATTTTGATGGCAATACATTAGTAAATTCTTTAGTCAGAGAATTAGGCGAAGACAGTGTTTTTTTTGGAGGGATGGCGGGTGATGATTGGAACATACAGAATAGCTTCATATTTACTCATCAAAGAGAATCAGATAATGGTATTGCCGCAATGGTTTTTGATGCCGACAAAATTTCATTACAAGGCATGGCCATCCACGGATGGAAGCCACTGGGAATTACAAGAAAAGTAACAAAAAGTTCGGGCAATAAGGTGTACAGTATTGATGGTAAACCTGCCGTGGAGATGTATTTGAAATACCTCGGTATGTCGGAAAAAACCGAAGATGAAAGCTTCGATATTTTTAAAGACCTGTCGATCCATTTTCCATTTATTGCCAGGCGGGAAGAAGGAGAGACGATGATAAAATCGCCCAGGTCAATAGATGCAGCATCCAATGCATTGATAATGGATATTGAAATGGAAGAAGGCTCGGAATTTCATTTTTCAACACCACCGGATTTCGAAATTTCAGAAGAGATTATTTCAGAAGCAGCGGCGGTAAAAAGCAACATGGAAACCCAACCTGATGCATTACTAATCTTTTCATGTGCCGGGCGGCCACCAGTGTTAGGACCATTAACAACCATAGAAAATGATGGATTGGCTGAAGTTTGGCAAGTACCCATGGCCGGTTTTTACACTTACGGAGAGTTTGGAAGAATGAAAAATGGCAAACAGCATTTTCATTCTTCGGTTTGTTGTTGGGTGGCACTAAAAGAGAAATAAAAAAAACTAGAGAATATATGTCACAATCCCGCCAGCTTGCTGCCATCATGTTTACCGATATTGTCGGGTACACTGCGTTGATGGGTAATGATGAACAAAAAGCATTTGCTATTCTTTCAAAAAACAGGGATTTACAAAAACCATTTATCGAACAATTTAATGGCAAATGGATAAAAGAGTTGGGTGATGGTGTTATGGCAAGTTTCAACACGGTTTCTGATGCCGTAAATGCCGCTATCAAAATACAGGAAGCCTGTAATGCAGCAAAAGATTTTAAGTTACGTATTGGTATTCATTTGGGGGAAGTGGTTTTTGAAAACGATGATGTGTTTGGAGATGGCGTAAATATTGCGGCCCGTATTCAATCTATAGCAGCACCCGGAGGCATTTATATTTCTGAATCAGTATATAATAATGTTAGTAATAAAGAATCTATTAAGACTGAATTTGTAAAAGTTGAACAACTAAAAAATGTAAAAGAGCCGACACGGATATACAGAGTAATAACTGGTTTTGATGATGCCGTAATTGCAAAGATGCCTGTCGTTAAAATAAAAAGAAAAAAAGGAATTTTAATTACTTCAGCATTGGTTGTAATGGGTTTGGTAGCAGTTTTTATTTTTAAGGATTCAATCTTTCAGAAAAACAGTAAAGCTGGAGTAATAAAATCACTGGCTATTCTCCCGTTCGAAAATCTTTTTAACGACAGCACATTGGCATATTTAACAGATGGTATGCCCGAAAATCTCATCAACCGGTTCTCTGCATTGGAAGGAATTAAAGTGTTTGCCCGGTCTGCCACTTTTGGATTGGCTGATTCAAACCGCACTGTTCAAAATCTGCGCAAAATATTAAATGCTGATATGGTATTAACCGGGCAATTACAGAAAAAAGGAGAAGGTTATTTTCTAAATTGTGAATTGGTTGATACCGAAAATCAAAACCTGATCTGGGGAAATAAATACGAGTTAGGAACAACCGATATTTCAAGAATTGAAGATTCGATTATTACTTCTTTACTTAATCCTTTGAAAATTTCATTGATCAGTAAATCAAAAATTGATCAACAGAACAAACCAGTCAACCCACTTGCATATGCCGAATACTTGAAAGGACGTTATATGAGTTATGGGTCCACAGCCGAAGAATCAGAAAAAGCATTGTCGCATTTTAGGGAAGCAATTAATATAGATCCGAAATATGCAAAAGCATATGCGGCTATTGCCAATGAGAAGGTTAATCAAGCCCTTTTTTCTACGGCAAGTAAAAATGAAATTGTCAACGAAGCCAGAACAGCTTTAGAAGCAGCTAAAGCTATGGATCCTGAAATTGCAGATATTTATTCTACAGAAGGTGCATTAAAGTTTTATTATGATTGGGATTGGCAGGGTGCTGTAGAGTCTTATAAAAAAGCATTGGAACTGGACCCTGGGAATGCATCTATCTATATCAGGTATTCAGCAACCTTAGCAGATGTTGGCAGGTATAAAGAAGCATTACCATTGGCAGAAAAAGCGGTGGAACTGGATCCTGTTTCTATTTCCAGCTTACACAACCTTGGATGGGTTTACTATCTGGCAGGTAATTTTAGAAAAAGTACAGAGGCATTTGGCAAAGCGTTGGAGTTGCACCCCAACTGGATATGGGGTCATGTTAAAAAAACTTATGGGCATATTTTTCTTAAAGAGTATGATAAAGCTTTACCATTGGCAAGAAGGGCAGAGTCATTATTTAAGGATGGCTGGGGTTCTGAATTGTTACAGGCTACATTAGCGAGTATTTATAAAAGTTGTAATGAAAAAGAGAAGTCGGATTCCATCATAAGCCGTTTTATAAAATATGCTACTGAAAATACGGTGAAAGATCCATTTAATCTTTCATTTATATACTATCTAAAGGGTGACTATGAAAAAGCAATTGAATGGGAAGAGAAAACTATAGAAAAAAAATCTCTTTCAGCATACCTCATGAACATACCATTATTATATAGTAAAGAGTATTTTCAAAGTGCGGCACATCAAAACATTCTTAAGAAGATGGGATTTGTAAAATAATATTTTAATAATACTAGATTTATTTATGAAAGCAAAATCAATCAAAGCAAAATCAACAGAAGAATTTAAATCAGCACTGGAACAAAGCATGACTGACGGCTTTCAACCAACATTAGCTATTTGCTTTATTTCAAAAAGCCAGGATAGAACTGCAATTAGCAATCTATTAGATGCAGCAGGTATCAGTGTGTTCGGCTGCACCACCAACGGAGAGTTTACTGATGAAGAACCAGACAAAGGTTCGGCGGCTGTTCTTTTATTAGATATGAACAGAGATCATTTTCAAATTTATTTTGAGGAGTATCCTGATAAAAATTACCGGGAAGTCTCAAAAGGCATTGCTCAGAAAGCAAAGGCCATATTTCCACTGCCCGCTTTCTTAATTGGAATAAGCAACGCTGCAGCCGATGGAGAAGAAGTACTTCGGGGAATTGAAGAAGTAACCGGATCAGCAGTAAATGCATTTGGAGGTGCTGCCGGAGCTGATTATACGTTTACCGAAACATTTGTATTTACCAATGGAAAAGATAGTGATAATGCCATGTTATGTATTGCATTGGATGAATCGAAAGTGAAAATAAAAGGTATCGCTACTTGTGGATGGAGGCCGGTAGGAACAGAAAAAATAGTTACCAAAAGCGAAGGGAACCATGTATATACCGTAGATGATCTTCCGGTGCTGGATCTTACTGCAAAATATGGTGGAATAGAAAATGTGACACCTGAAAACAACAGTTTACTTATTGAAATAGCTGCCAACTTTCCATTGCAGTTGCTGCGGGAAAAAGGCGACCCCGTAATGCGACCAGGGCTGGTTGTTGACTGGAACGATCGTTCCTATTACACCAGTGGTGCCGTACCACAAGGATCAAAAGTACGTTTCTCACTCCCGCCCGATTTTGATGTGATGGAGAAAGTAATTAAAGGAGTAGAAAATTTAAAAGCTACCGAAATGCCCGAAGCAGATGCATTGGTTGTATTTAGTTGCGCAGGCAGGATACTTTCCTTAGGTCCATTAATGTCACAGGAACTCGAAGGAATAAAAAATGTTTGGAATGTTCCGATGGCAGGGATGTTCAGCAATGCAGAATTAGGAAGAGCCACTGGAGGAAATTTAGAAATGCATAATCTGACAACTTGTTGTATAGCGTTAAAAGAAAAATAAAATATAAACCGCTGAGAACAGGAGAAGCAGAGATTCACTGAGCAACTCTGCGTAAACTCTTTTAACTCTTCTTCTCTGCGGTAAAAAATAATAAATGAACCAGCAGCTTCAAACCATACTCGACTTTATTCAGCAAAACGAAAAAATAACTGCTGAAGAAAAGGAAATGCTTTTTAAAATTATAAAAAAAGCTGACAGTGATTTAACAATTGCAGAATTCAAACTGGAACGTACCGAAAAAGTAAAACGGACTACTGCAATCTTATTAGAAGAAACGATTGAAGAACTGGAGCAAAAAAGAAAATCAGTAGAAGAAACGAACAATGCACTGCAACAATCATTGGACGATCTGAAAGCGGCACAAACTCAACTGGTGCAATCAGAAAAAATGGCCAGTCTTGGAGAACTCACTGCCGGCATAGCCCATGAAATTCAAAACCCCTTAAACTTTGTCAATAATTTTTCAGAAGTAAGTAAAGAATTATTGGATGAGATGAAAGAGGAAATTGAAAAAGGGAATTATGATGAAGTAAAAGACATTGCTAAGGATGTGATTCAGAATCTGGAGAAAATAAATCACCACGGTAAAAGAGCTGATGGCATTGTAAAAGGCATGTTACAACACTCCCGAACCAGCAGCGGACAAAAAGAACTCACTGATATAAATGCTTTGGCCGATGAATATTTGCGATTGGCTTATCATGGATTAAGAGCAAAAGATAAAACATTCAATGCTGCTATGAAAACTGATTATGATGAAGCCATCGGGTTGATAAAAATAATTCCGCAGGACATTGGAAGGGTAATTCTCAATTTAATTACCAATGCATTTTATGTCGTAACAGAAAAAAAGAAACAATCCGCCGAAGGCAGTTATGAACCGGTTGTAAGTGTTAGTACAAAAAATGAAAAAGATAAAGTAGTAGTTCGGGTAAAAGATAATGGCAATGGTATACCCGATAAAATATTGGAAAAGATATTTCAACCCTTTTTTACCACCAAACCCACCGGGCAGGGAACAGGGCTGGGTTTATCATTGAGTTATGATATAATTACAAAAGGACACGGAGGAGAATTGAAAGTAATAACAAAGGACGGAGAAGGGTCTGAATTTATTATTCATTTACCTGTATGATTAACTTTTTTAATCGTTGACAAAAAACTAAATCGCTGATTCATGAGAAATAAATTTTTTCTTTTCTTCTTTTTTTTAACCATCGGTTTTACCGCTCATAGCCAGGAGAATATACCAGAGCAAATAGAACTGCGATGCGACTCGATACTCAACTTGCTTATAAAAGAAAAAGATGAAAATAAAAAAGCCGACTTGATTACCTCTTTCTATGGTACTGCCATTGACGGCTTCCCGCTGCAACTACTTAGTCTTAGTCAAAAATTGTTGGATGCCTCAAAGAAGTATAATGATATTTTTAGTGAATCGGCTGCATTAAGTGCAGCCGGCCAGGCGTACAGGCTGACCGGTAACTATGTAAAAGCATTAGAACTGCATCGCCAGGCTGTGACAGCGGCGGAAAAGACAAGTAACAAAATTCTTATTGGGTTTGCTCTCAACCAAATGGGCCATATTTATAAAGACAGGTTGGAAAATGAAAAAGCCTTAACGCTTTACCGGGACGCATTTCGGAATTTTGAAACTGCTGGCAGAAACGATATTTGGTACGCCTGTATGAATATCGGGGTTGTGTTTTATAACATGGGGAATTACGATTCATCATTATTTTATTCAAACGAAGCACAGAGAAGAATTGACAATACCCCCGGGGTTGGCAATCAGAGTGGTATTTATTCAAACATTGCCAGTGTATATAGCCAAAAGAACTTGCTGGATAGTGTGCAAAAATATTTCTGGCTCTCATTGAAATTAGCAACCAGCACTCAATCACCCCGCTATTTAAATATAACCTATGTTGCCATCGCGGAGCATTTTAACCGCATAAAGCAATACGACTCATCCGCCTTTTATTTTAAAAAGGCTGTTAACGTTGTTAGCGGAACAGAGATGAACAACCTTGTACTAAAACCTGCTAAACTATTAACGGAGTATTATCAAAACATCAACCCAGACAGTACGGTAAAATATTGGAAAGTTTATTCCGCTGCCAACGACAGCGTTAACAGCCTACGCACCAATCAGCAAATTCAAATGCTAACCTTTGAAGAAGAACAGCGAAAAAGAAATATTGAGGCGTCACAAGTTGCTTACCAAAATAAAATACGCACTGGTATCCTATTGGGGGGCCTTGCCGTCCTTTCCATCGTCGGCTTTATTCTTTATCGCAACAGCCGCCAAAAGCAAAAGGCAAATAAAGTGTTAGAAACCACACTCACTAATTTAAAATCTACCCAATCCCAGTTAGTCCAATCCGAAAAAATGGCAAGCCTTGGAGAACTCACTGCGGGTATTGCCCATGAAATTCAAAACCCGTTGAACTTTGTAAATAATTTTTCTGAAGTGAATACAGAATTAGCAGAAGAACTTGAACAGGAAATAGATAAAGGAAATTATACCGATGCAAAAGCAATTGCAAAAGACATTAAAGAGAACGAACTGAAAATAAACCACCATGGCAAAAGAGCCGACGCCATTGTAAAAGGAATGTTGCAACACAGTCGTAGCAGCAGTGGTGTAAAAGAACCAACAGATATTAATGCATTGTGTGATGAATATTTAAGATTGAGTTATCATGGTCTTCGTGCAAAAGACAAATCATTTAATGCAACCATCAAAACTGATTTTGATAATTCAATCGGTAACATCAATATTATTCCACAGGATATTGGAAGGGTTATTTTGAATTTACTGACCAATGCTTTTTATGTGGTTGATGAGAAAAAGAAATCAGGAATTGATGACTATGAGCCAATAGTTAGCATTGAAACAAAGGCGACTAAGAACCCCCTATCGGGGGGCAGGGGGGCTGAGATACGGGTAACCGACAACGGCAATGGCATCTCTCAAAAAGTATTGGAAAAAATCTTTCAACCCTTCTTTACCACTAAACCAACCGGGCAAGGAACAGGATTGGGTTTGAGTTTGAGTTATGACATTGTGAAAGCACATGGTGGAGAATTGAAAGTGGAAACGAAAGAAGCCCGCCCGGATGACCCGATCGGACGGGGAGAAGGAACAACACTTATAATCACATTACCAGCCTAAATAAAAATATGAGCATACAACAATCTTTTCTGAAACTACTGATGACATTTCTATTTTGTACCAGTCTTGTAAACTTGTATGCACAACAAAGTCGTGTTGATTCGATTATTCAACTACTAAAAAACAGTAAAATCGAAAAAGGTATAGATAGTTCCCGGTTTACGTTTGCTGTAAACCTGATTGAAAAAACCACTTTAAATGATGAATCAATTGCAACACTTGAAAAGACAGGTGATCTCTTTATTAATGGAAAAGAAGAGTATTGGAGTTACAGAGTAAAGTATGCTATAATGAACAGTTTAATAGCAACTGATAAAAACAAATCCATAGATTATGGGAAGTACCAGATAGCTGAACTGGAAAAAAGCAGAACGCCCAATGCAAGATTGATCAGCAGCGGCTTTATGAGACAATTGAGGTTGCCTTATAGAAACTCCAATACGCTGAATGAGGGGTTTCAGTATTTCAACGAAAACCTGAAGCAGTATAAACTAAAAAACGATTCCTCAGGTCTTACTATTTGCTACTATGTGCTGGCTGGTTTTTACAGAACAACCGGGTTGCTTGACCAGGCGATCTATCACATGAAAAAATCGGTAAGCTACATGAGGCCTGACACCACACTTGATAACAGTATTCCCTCGTTTACAGACCCTGTGGGCAGGCGAAACTGGTTTAATAATATTGGGGTTATAGCGTTTTACTATCTGCAAAAAGGAGATTACAAAGAAGCACAAAAATATAACCGTATTACCTACAATGAGGATAGAAGGAGAGGTATAGCAGCACCTTCAAATGCATCCAACATAATGGCACAGATCAAGCTGTTATCCGGTCAATTGGACAGCGTTATGTATTATTTAGATTTGGTACTTACTCATGAGAATAATAAAGAAGCACCTGACTATGTTGCATCCGCTCTTCAAATAAAAGGCTATTATAAAATAAAAACAGGCAAGCTGGAAGAAGCGGAAGCGGCTTTAAAAAAATGCTGGCAATTAATAGAAGAGAATAAAATACAAGCAGATGCACGGCCCGGAACAATGGCGCCCGATTATTATTTAGCATTGATCCGAATCGAACAAAACAGGATCGATGAGGCAATAGCATTGTTGGAAAAGGATATAGTAAGAATAAAAAGTCAGCGTTTGTATGTGCAAAGAGATTATAAATTGCTTGCCCAATTACATGAGCAAAGAGGTAATTATAAAAAGGCCAATGATGCGCTGGCATCTTTTATTTCGTTGCAGAATAGCATACAGGCAGACCAGGAAAATTACGGCTCTTTAAGCTTTGAAATAGAGCAGGAGATGAATGCTAAAGAACTTTCCATTGCAAAATTGGAAAGCCAAAACAAAATATCCGCCCTATCCCGTAATTTCTCGATTGGTATAGCGGCTTTGCTTTTTTTAATAGTGGCAGGTGTTTACTACAGGTTCCGTTCTAAAAAGAAAGCAAACCTGGTATTGGAAAAAACACTTGCCGATCTGAGATCAACACAAACCCAACTCATCCAATCCGAAAAAATGGCTAGCCTTGGCGAACTCACCGCAGGCATTGCTCACGAAATTCAAAACCCATTAAACTTTGTCAACAATTTTAGTGAAGTGAATGGAGAGTTGATCAGTGAATTGGTTGAAGAAGTTGAAAAAGGTAATACAGCAGAAGTAAAAGCTATTGCAAAAGACATAAAAGAGAACGAAGAAAAAATAAACCACCATGGAAAAAGAGCCGATGCAATAGTAAAAGGAATGTTGCAACACTCAAGAAGTAGCAGTGGAGTAAAAGAATCAACAGATATCAATGCCTTGTGTGATGAATACCTCCGTCTCTCCTATCATGGCTTGCGGGCAAAAGACAAATCATTTAATGCAACCATAAAAACCGATTTTGATAATTCAATCGGTAACATCAATATCATTCCGCAGGATATTGGCAGAGTGGTTTTGAATTTGCTGACCAATGCATTTTATGCAGTAGAAGAGAAGAAAAAAAGCCCCCATCCCCTAAAGGGGGGTAATGAACCGTATGAACCAACAGTGACTATTACCACTCGAAAACTCGGCTCCCCTTTAGGGGATGGGGGCAAAGTGGAGATAAAGGTAACTGACAATGGGGGTGGCATTCCTCAAAAAGTATTAGACAAAATCTTTCAACCCTTCTTTACCACCAAACCCACCGGGCAGGGAACAGGTTTGGGTTTGAGTTTAAGCTATGACATTATCACAAAAGGACATGGTGGTGAGTTAAAAGTAGAAACGAAGAAAGGAGAAGGAACTGAATTTATAATTAGTTTACCTGTAAACGGATAGGAAATGAAATTGGCAAAACAAATAAAAGTTGATTTATCGAAAGCCTATCAATGTGCTATGGAAATAAGTATCCTTAATATGAAGGCGCCACTTCGTTACATCAACCAATACATAGCAGAAGATGTAAATGGCTATGGTACTGCTGCCGATGAAAAAGTGCGGTCGAGAGCAGACTTCAGGAAAATGGTAATGGATGCGAGGAGGCAGGCAAAAGGTACAGTGTTCAAGGCTAAAATAATTACGCCTTACCAACCTAAGTTTATAAACGAAACTACGGTGCAGTTTAGGGATGAAATGGTGGTACAGATTGGTGCTAAAAAAAGTAATCACTCTCTTCATTTGTGGTTTAGTACCTTATTTAGATACCAGCATGAGAAGTGGCAGATGGTATTCTTTCATGGATCAGTACCCGATGCTGGCAGCAGTTCAGACGATACTTTTCACTTAGGTGAAGCCGAAAAAAAAGTAAAAGAACTGGAGCAGGTTGTAGCCTTGCGTACACTTGATCTGCAAAAGAAAAACAAGGAACTTGAAATTGAGTCAGCATTAGAAAAAGTTCGTGCCGTAGCAATGGGCATGCATAAGCCCGATGATATGCTGGGTGTTTGCAAAATATTATACCATGAATTAAAGTCGCTTGGGTTTGATGATTTAAGAAACGCAATGATCCATTCCTTTCCTGAAGACAACGTTTTTTTTATTAATTATGATTACTCATTGAAGACAGGTGGCCAGGTAGCCCAAATTCCTGTTAAAGGCAACACTTCAATAGAAAAATTTGTAAAAGCAATCCGTAAATCTGCCAATGCCTTTCACCATCTTGTGGTAAAAGGAAAAGAACTCAAGGATTGGATTACATTTAGAAAAGCCAATAAAGAACCCAATGACCCAAGGCTAAATAAAATAGAATCATTACACTATTATAATTACTCAGTAGGCAACAGTGGAATTGGCATATCCACTTATAGTCCAATTACAAAAGAAAAACAACAACTGTTACAACGATTCAGAAATGTATTTCAACTTGCCTATCAGCGATATGCAGATATTATGCTGGCAGAAGCACAAGTAAGAGAAGCGCAGATTGAAGCATCATTGGAGAGAGTCCGTTCACGGAGCCTATCCATGCACAACACTTCCGAATTACAAGATGTTATTCACACGGTGCATAAAGAATTACTCAATTTAAATATTGCTATTAATGGAGGTTCATTCATTGCTATCAATAGCGATATTGAAACAACACTCCGCTGCTGGGGATCAGGCGGCACTGCCAACACAACAGAAGAAGTACATATTCCGCTCTATAAAAAACCATTTTGTACCAATCTTATAAACCGTATAAAAAAAGGCCCGGGATTTTTTACCGAAGCATTCACACAAAAAGAGAAAAAGGATTTTTTCACATTTTTATTTAAACATGAACCTTGGTCAAAGCTAAAAGCTAAAGAGAAAAAAGAAACCCTTTCAAGTCCCGGAGGTTACACCCGTTCCTGCTTTGTATCAAACCATACCAGCATTTTTATTATCAATCATCTTGGTGAAATTTTTTCTACGGCTGACAATGAAATACTTCAACGCTTCGGAAAAGTCTTTGAACAATCCTATACCCGTTTTCTCGATTTGCAAAAAGCAGAAGTAAGTGCAAGGGAAGCACAGATAGAAGCAGCACTCGAAAAAGTACGTTCAACATCTTTGGCTATGCATAAGAGTGATGAGCTTAAGGATGTGATACTTGAAGTACTTAAGAAATTGCAGGATTTGGGTATTGCCATGGAAAACCGGGCAACGGCAATTTTCACTTATGAAAAAGAATCTAAAGATTATTATCAATGGGTGGCTTCACCTGAATATAAAACAATCATCAGTTTTCTCACTCCTTACATAGATCACCCTGTTCAGAATGACATTTGGAATGCCCGGCAAAACGGAACAGATTTCTATGCTAAATCGTACACTGTTCAAGAAAAGAATACCCTGTTTAAATACTTTTTTGAGCTTCCGGCTTTAAAAAACATGCCGCAAAAGGAAAAGAAAAAAGCCCTTGGATTTAAATATTATGATGTTGCAATAGCTTTTGAGAAAAATTCTGCTATTATATTGGTCAGTCATTCTGGTATACCGTTGACAGAAGGAGAAAATGCAATTCTAAAAAGGTTTGCAAAAGTTTTTGAGCAATCCTATACCCGTTTCCTCGACCTGCAAAAAGCAGAAGCACAAGCCAGAGAAGCTGAGATTGAATTAGCATTAGAAAGAGTAAGAGCCAGAACAATGGCTATGCAACACTCCGAAGAATTGCTTGAAGTGGCTACCGTATTATTTCAGCAAGTGAAAGGATTAGGAGTACCCCAATGGAATTGCGGGTTCAATATATGGGAACCGGGTGATAAAGCATTCACCTACTACCCGGGCAGTCCTGACGGAGTTATTTCACCTTCACCCTGCAAAATCCCCCTCAATGATCATCCAGTATTCAGAAGATTTGATGAATCCAGAAAAAAGGGTATTGAACTTTTGGTATATGAGAAAGAAGGCGAGGAACAAAAAGATCATTACCAATATATGCTTTCGTTGCCAGGAGTCGGCGATTTGCTGCAAAGCATGTTGGACGCAGGTTTTGAATTGCCCACTTTTCAAATTGACCACCTTGCAAATTTTGCCTATGGTAACCTAATCTTTATCACATACGAGCAATTCCCCGAAATGCACCAGGTTTTTAAACGCTTTGCAAAAGTGTTTGAGCAAACCTATACCCGTTTTCTCGATCTGCAAAAAGCAGAGTCACAAGCCAGAGAAGCCACCATTGAAGCAGCATTAGAAAAAGTGAGAAGCCGTTCTTTAGCAATGCACTCCAGCGAAGAATTAGGCGAAGTTGTTTCAATTGTATTGGAAAAATTGCAAGAATTGGGATTTGTGATGGATGATGGTTCTGCCGCTCATATCAATATTTATCCGGAAGGCTCAAAAGATGCAGTGCAGTGGTCTGCTGCTCCTTTTCAGTCAGCTCCCATTCGTTCCAAGGTTCCTTATACAGATAATATCTTGTTGACTGATTTTTTTGAAGCAAAAGAAAAAGGGCTTGACTTTTTTTCTAAGAAGTATTCGTTTGAAGAAAAGAACAGTTGGTTTCATTATGCGTTTGAACATTCCGACTTTAAATATCTTCCCGACACATTGAAGCAGGCACTTTTAAGCAGCGAAAGTTATGAGCATTGGATTGCTATTGGAAAAAATTCTACTATCATCGTCAACAGCATTTCCGGAAAAGTTCTTTCGGAGGAGGAAATTGAAATTCTAAAACGTTTTGCAAGAGTATTTGAGCAGTCCTATGTTCGTTTTCTCGATTTAGAGAAAGCAGAAGCACAAACAAGAGAGGCACAGATAAACCTGGCAGTGGAAAGAGTCAGGGCAAGAGCATTAGCTATGTTCAAGTCGGACGAAATTATGGAAGTGGTGGCAAAACTTAAAGACGAAGTGATGGGCTTAGACATACCCGATGTGGTGGCTGCTACCATTTTTCTTAGTGAAGGAAAAAATCATATAAGAATGTGGGATCTCTCTTCTCTTGAAAAAATAGATGGAGCGTATCAACAGCATTTAGATGTCACATTTAAATTAAAATCAAATGACCCGCATTTATATGTAAAACGGGTGTGGGAAAATCCAGCCGATTATTTTGTGGAAATACAGGATGGGAAAGGATTAAAGAGAATAGTATCCTGGCTTCGTGAAAATAATAAATCAGGGATGGCACAGGATGTTGAAACCTTTATTGAAAGCACCCAACTGAAACAATTATATCATGCCGCAAAAAAATTAAACAATGGCAAGCTGTGTATTGATCTGTTAAATGCGCCACCGAAGGAAATGGAATCTATACTCACTAAAATGGGTGCTGCATTTGATCTGGCGTATAAACGTTTTGAAGATTTGCAGAATGCAGAAGCCAGTGCAAGAGAAGCACAGATTGAAGCTTCTTTAGAAAGAGTTAGAAGTAGAAGCATGGCCATGCATAAAAGTGATGAGTTAAAAGAAGCTGGTGAATTGCTATGGAATGAATTAACAAAGCTGGGCATCCAAAGTTTATCAAGTGGTTATGTGCTGATGGACAGAGAAGAAAAAATAGGTTGGATTTATGCACCGAATCCTGCTACGGGTAAAATTGCGGAGCCAATTGGTGTTGTGCATACCGAAACAAAAGAGATGCTTGCAGTACTGGCAGGATGGAGAAAACAAGCCCCGTTAATCATAAATGAAATGAATGAAGGTGAAACGATTACACACCAGACATTCATTGCAGAACGAAGCCTTCATCAAGATGGAACCATCTTACGGTGGATAACAGCAGAACAACTGATAGCACTATCCCCAAAAAAATTGTTCCTGCACAATTTCAATTTTAAAGAGGGCTATCTTTTAATTGTTGGAGGTGAGAGGTTAACAGAGGAACAGATTGAATTGATGCTTCGATTTACAAAAGTGTTTCAGCAAACCTATACTCGTTTCCTCGATCTGCAAAAGGCAGAAGCACAAGCAAGGGAATCGCAGATAGAACTGGCTTTGGAAAGGGTTCGTTCGCAGGCGATGGCCATGCAAAAATCATCCGACCTGTTGGATATTGTTGTTACCATGCGGACAGAATTCTCACGGCTCGGACATGAAGCTCACTATTTCTGGCACATGATGTGGCTGCCAGAAAAATACGAGAAGGCCATGACTTCCGGTGATGGTACCAAAATAGGTTTTGTAATGGAGCTTCCAAGACATATGCATGGCGACATTCCATTGCTTGCAAAATGGGAGAAAAGCAAAAAGCCAACCGCTGTATATGCAATGAACGCAGAAGAAGCGATTGATTATGTAGACAAAATGGTTTCCCTTGGCGATTTTAAAAATATAGATCCACAAGCACCAAGTCATGATGATATTCGCCATATCGGCGGACTCACTTTTATCATGGCAAGAACAACACATGGAGAAATAGGATTCAGTTTGCCGGGAGTAGTGGAGCATCCGCCAAAAGAAGACGTTGATATTCTTATTCGTTTTGCCGGAGCATTTGATATTGCCCATCGTCGTTTTCTGGATCTGCAAAAATCAGAAGCACAGTCAAGAGAAATGGAAATAGAACTGGCGTTGGAGAAAGTGCGGAGCCGTTCCATGGGTATGCAAAAAAGCGAAGAGCTTACCGAAGCAATAAAGATTGTTTACCAGCAACTTAATCATTTAAAAATTAAGCTCGACCATGCCGGTTTTGTTGTCGACTATTCGCCAAAAGGCGATTGGCATTTTTGGATTGCCGATGAACAGGATATTCCATCTAAAATAACGCATCCTTATTTTGAGTCTGTTTGGGCAACTCAATTTAATAAAGCAAAAGAAAACGGTGTGGACTTCTTTGCGACCCATTTAAATTTTGAAGAAAAGAATAAATTTTATAGGGAGCTTTTATCACATGTGCCCGGGATACCGGAAGCATCAAAAGATTTTTATTTAAGCTGTCCCGCCCTTGCAGCATCAACGGTGTTGTTTAATCATGTTTCTCTTTACATGGAAAATTTCGCCGGCATTCCTTATACGGATGATGAGAATAAAATATTGTTACGTTTTGGAAAAGTTTTCCAACAAACCTATACCCGTTTTCTCGATCTTCAAAACGCAGAAGCAAGTACAAGGGAGGCTAAGATTGAAGCGGCATTAGAAAAAGTAAGAAGTCGTTCACTGGCGATGCATAATGCCAATGAACTGGGAGAAGTAATTACCGTAGTATTTGAGAAATTGAATGAACTTGATTTTACAGTGAAAGATGGTGTTGCATTAATCACATTTACTGAAGGATCAAAAGATTTGATTGAGTGGATGACTAATCCTGGCTTCGACGCTGCAATGAATATCCATCTTCCTTATTTTGATCATCCCATACTTTCAAATCTCTGGAAAGCAAAAGACGAAGGGAAAGAATTTTTTGTAAAAAGGTATGATGCAGATGAAAACAAATCTTTCTTAAACCACATTTTTGAATACACTGAGTTTAAGCATACGCCACAGGATATAAAAGATTTTTGCCTTGCTGCTGATTCATATGCAACTTCTATAGCTTTTCAAAAAAATACAGCCATATTTATTAATGACTATTCCGGGCTTTCTTTATCAGAAAATGAGATTACAATATTTAACCGATTTGCAAAAGTTTTTGAACAGGCCTACATCCGTTTCCTCGATCTGCAAAAAGCAGAAGCACAAGCAAAAGAAGCACATATAGAAGCCGCTTTGGAAAGAGTCCGATCTCAATCTATGGGAATGCAAACCAGTAAAGACTTCAGTAATGTTACGACAGCCATGTTTGAGCAACTACGAATGTTGGGTGGAGAATTATTTGCTACAGGTATTGTTTTTTGCGATAAGCATGAGGGGCATGTAGAGCAATGGCACAGCCTTCCTGATGCAGGAATGCTAAGCCCATTTATAGTGCCTGTTAATCTTGATTATATTCATCAATACAGATATGATCAATGGAAGAAAGGCACCGAATTGTTTTCAATAGAGATACCGGGAGATTTTATTGTACAGCACTTCAATGATATTTTTAATCTTCCTTCTGCACAGGTAGTAATAAAAGAATTTGAAGCCAACAATACACCTATGCCGGCAACTCCACCATGGGAAATTGATTATGGTGCTTCGTTCAAACATGGGTATATACTTGCGTCGGCACTCCAACCATTTGCCGAAGCCGACATACTTCCACGATTTGCAAAAGTTTTTGAACAGACTTATATCCGTTTCCTCGATTTGCAAAAAGCAGAAGCACAGGCAAGAGAAGCTAAGATTGAAATGGCTTTGGAAAAAGTTCGGGCAAGTGCTATGGCTATGCATCATTCGCATGAGTTGGATGAATTGCTAACCGTATTATTTGATCAATTTGATGTGCTTGGCATTCAACCCATAACAACCCATATGACGCTTATTGATATGGAAAATAATACATTCACTTTCCGTGAGACTGGTAAGGGTGGACGCAGAAGTTTTGGCGAACAACGAGTCGCCATCGACTCGATGGATATCTGGACGGATGCAGCTAATAAATGGAGGAATAGTGAACCGCTTGCCATAAACAGCCTGCATTTTCCACCGGAGTCGCTTCCGATGTTATGGCAGATCTTTCACGAATCATTTGCTGCCATGCCGGAAGATGCAAAGATTACACCGGAGGATTATCCCAACGGCATTTATCATACAGCGGGTAAGCTACCATTCGGGTATATAGGGATGAATCAGGTGCGAAAACCCACTCAGGAAGAAGAGCAGATAGTAGTAAGATTTGCCAGCGAATTTGGAAGAGCTTACACCCGTTTCCTCGATCTACAAAAAGCAGAAGCACAGGCGAGGGAAGCACAGATTGAAACGGCACTAGAAAAAGTTCGTAGCAGAACAATGGCTATGCAAAGCAGTAATGAATTGCAGGAAACAGCTGCTGTTCTTTTCCAGGAATTTAAAAAATTAGGTGCAGAAAATATTTACCAGGTTACGATTGGCATCTATAATGAGATAGATCATACCATAGATTTTAGGGTAACCAGCTGGGCTGATAGCGGTGAACAAGAGAACCGTTCTTTTTCATTAGATATGAATGAACCCTACTTAATACAACCGGCCATTTCAGCATGGAAGTCAGGCAAAAAATCAGCTGTTTTCGATCTTACCGGAGAAGCATTACAAGGCTGGCTTAATTACCGTAATAAAATGAGTGGTATTACAGTAAAGAGCAGTGATACGGATGGTCGGCGTGTAATAACAGCCGCCTATTTTTCAAAAGGTCACCTTACCATTTCAACACCAATACCTCCGCCGCAGGAAACCATTAAAACATTGGAACGGTTTACAACAGTGTTCGATGGCACTTACACCCGTTTTTTAGATTTGGAAAAAGCAGAAGCACAGGCAAGGGAAGCAAAAATAGAAGCCGCATTAGAAAGGGTAAGAAGCAGGACTTTGGCAATGCAGAAATCGGACGAACTTGCAGACACTTCTATTGTAATTTTTGAACAACTGATAAACCTCGGTATAGAGCCCAATCGCCTTTTTATCGGCATCATTAATGATAAAACACAAAATATTGAAGCCTGGGCAACCAATGAAGACGGAACAAGAATTGGCAATCACTTTACATTAAACACAGACAGGAATGAATCTGTGAAGAAAATGTATGAAGGTTGGAAGCATAAAAAAACTTCTATTACCATTGATATGCAAGGCACGGAATTGCAAAATTATTTTCATTACCTGGCAGATGAAATGAAGATTCCTTTTAAAGGCGGACTTTCACAAAAACGCAGAGTACAAACCATCGCTTATTTTGGTCAGGGATTAATTGGTATGGCTTCGCCGGATGAGCAACCAGAAGAAACTACCAGATTGCTGGAAAGATTTGCAGCCGTATTTAATTTAACCTATACTCGTTTTAATGATTTAAAAATTGCAGAAGCACATGCCATACAAGCCGAAGAAGATTTGATAAAATTACAGACAGAAAAAAGTAGAGCAGAAGATGCTCTAACCAATCTGCAAGCCACACAAAAACAATTAGTGCAATCAGAAAAAATGGCTTCACTGGGAGAACTTACCGCCGGCATTGCTCATGAAATTCAAAACCCGTTGAATTTTGTAAACAACTTTAGCGAAGTAAGCAAAGAACTGCTGGATGAAATGAAAGAAGCCATAGAGAAAGGTGATACAGAAGATGCCAAAGAAATTATGAATGATGTTATTCAGAATCTCGAAAAAATAAATCATCATGGTAAACGGGCAGATGGAATTGTAAAAGGAATGCTGCAACATAGCCGTAGCAGCAGCGGGCAAAAAGAATTAACCGACATCAATGCATTGTGCGATGAGTATTTGCGATTAAGTTATCATGGATTGAGAGCAAAAGATAAATCGTTTAATGCAACCATGAAAACTGATTTCGATACAAGTATCGGAAACATAAATGTGTTGTCACAGGATTTAGGAAGAGTGATTTTGAATTTGCTCACCAATGCCTTTTATGTGGTGAATGAGAAAAAGCAACAAGGGGCAGAAAAATATGAGCCAACCGTTTCAATCAGTACAAAAAAAGTAAATGATAAAGTGGAAATAAAAGTTACCGATAACGGCAATGGTATCCCACAAAAAGTAGTAGAAAAAATATTTCAACCTTTCTTTACCACCAAGCCTACTGGAAAAGGAACGGGATTGGGATTGAGTTTGAGCTATGATATCATTACAAAAGGACATAGCGGAGAATTATCCGTTGAAACCGTTGAGAAAGAAGGTTCAACTTTTACTATCAGTTTACCAATATGAGGCAATAAAAGAACTGTTTTTCAAAATAAGCAGCAGTAAGATACAACCCTGCTCCTTGAATTGCACTCATAAACGTATATCTTTGAGAGAGAGAAATGAATGCTGGCAATCATTACATAAACGAAAAAAAATGAAAAAATTTCTTTTACCTATTTTATTTCTTTTAAGTATTACTGGTTATTCGCAAAGCAGTGAACTTACTGTTATTGGTAATAATAAAGGAGTACCTGCCCAACTTAGCACTTCAAATTTGAAATCTATTTTTATGGGCAACCAGCCAAAATGGAGTGATGGAAGTAAAGTAGTGATAGCGATGATGAAGTTTACTACCGAAGGAGGAAAGAGTACTTGCAGCAAACTCTATCAAAAAAGTACCACCGATGTAACCAAACATTGGCTTACAGTTTCTATGAAAGGTGTAATAGATGCCCCTGTTTTTTTTAATACAGCCGCTGAGTTGCAAAACTTCATTGCCAATACCGCTGGTGCAATTGGAGTTTTTGATGGAACTGTTACTGCCTCAACTGCAAAGACAGTTTTGATAGATGGGAAGAGGAGCTTTTAATTTTTACTTTACTTATATACCAACCAACCAATTGCCACAACTTTATTCCATACTATGTTCATAGGGGTAAAAACCAAAATATTGCTGACAGTATTAGCGA
>Ga0209063_1000327_pt1 | contig 36748 bp, 25 predicted proteins | sample KloWWTmeKNB19Kit_FD_187177 | JGI IMG/M metagenome (GOLD analysis project Ga0209063, IMG submission 187177) | Active sludge microbial communities from Klosterneuburg, Austria, studying microevolution and ecology of nitrifiers - Klosterneuburg... | ecosystem: Engineered > WWTP > Aerobic digester >... | reverse complement strand
CAAAACAATAGCTCTTTACTTGTCTTTCAGACCCCGTCAGTACTCTTTAAAAACGGATTTTTCTGAATCGTGTTTTAGGGGGTCAATTTAAATCGGACAACGGGGGTCAATTTGACCGGTTTTTACAATTTAGGTCATTTGCATCAAAAAAGACATATATGAATTTTGACTTATAAACTATTATCGTTTCAGCCTTATTAGTAATTGCAATATTAGTTTTATGGTTAAGAATAAAACGGAAAAATGAATGATAGAATTAGCGCCTCCTAAACAGGTACTATCTGGCAGGAATTACTATGGTTGTCTTAGATTAGTAGCCCGAGAGGCTTTTACCGAGAAGAGGTATAGCACAGTTCCTGTGCAATAAAAAATGATATCCAAGACGTCGTAAGTAAAATTGGAACTAATCAGCGGGAAAATTATCTCACCTATAATCACTATCAGGATACAATAACCCCACATTTCGTTTTTGGATAATGGTCTTTTTTTTACCAGCCACTTTCGCTCCAGATTTAAAAGATGCAGTATGATGGGAAGGGCGAGAAGTGGGGCGAGGTAAGAATCAGCCATCGTCATAGTTACACTTAAATATTTTTGCAGGTATTGATGAATCAAAAAGAGGGTTGCGCATATACCAAAGAGAATGTTGGGTATCCATTTCATAAAGCCATAACAAAAACAAGAAGTAGGATAATAATGAAGACCGGAGAGAGGGCAAGCACTATCAATAAAACCGGTAACTTAATCAGAAAGAGCAGTATTTTTAGAATCAGAGGCTGTTCTTTGATTGGAAACAACCAGTCTTTAAATTGCCTGAGTAGGTTTAAAATTTTTCTTTTAAGTTCATTGCGTAGTGTTTCTTCTTTTTGATCCTTATTTACACCTTTCATAGTCTCAATAATCTTTAAGGGCGTGAATGGTTTCTATATTACTTTGTTTTTTGCCGCTTCAGTAATAGAAACCCTGCTACACCACCGATAATTGATGCTGCAAAAATGCCCATCTTTGCCTGGGTGATATAAATTTCATTACGGAAAGCAAGAGAAGTAACGAATAAGGACATAGTAAAACCTATCGATGCTAAAAGTCCAACACCCATCAAATTTTTGATATTCATGCCACGCGGAAATGAAGCTATTTTTAATGTGATTAATAAGAGGGTAAATCCTACCACACCGACAAACTTTCCTATTAGTAATCCTAGCGATACACCCCAGAAAATATTAGTGCTGAAAAGGCTCTCCATATCTATATGTAAAGAAACACCTGCGTTAGCCAGGGCAAATATCGGAATTATAATAAAAGTGACTAAGGGATGCATCACATGTTCCAGACGTTGAAGGGGAGGCGTAGCAGCGACAGTAGCTTTTTGAATCTGTTCTACTACATGAAGTTGTTCATTGGTGAGAGTGGGTGTATCATCGCTTGGGTCAATTGCCCTGAATTCTTCCAGGTATTTTTGAATTTTTCCGGCAAATAATTGTTCCTTGATTTTGACGTCTGCGGGAATGGTAAAGGCTGCCAATACCGCTGCGATGGTAGCATGGACTCCGGACAGTAAAAACTCAGTCCAAACACCTCCGATCCCGAGAATGGCGTAGAACAGAATGCTTCTCACACCCAAACGGTTGCCCAGGTACATCGCCAATAGTACGCCGCCACCTATCGCCAGGTGCATCAGGGAAATATCCGAGGTATAGAAGAGAGCGATGACTAAAACGGCGCCGAGGTCGTCAACTATAGCCAAAGCGGTTAAGAATATTTTCAGGGATAGCGGAATTTTCTTACCCAATAAAAACAATACACCCAGCGCGAACGCGATATCTGTAGCCATAGGAATACCCCAGCCACTATGCGCATCGCCCCAAAAGTTGAAGGCCAGGTAAATGAATGCAGGCACCACCATGCCGCCTACCGCGGCGCCTATAGGTAGTAAAGCGTTACGAAAATCCGATAGTTGGCCTGCTATAATTTCCCGTTTGAGCTCCAGGCCTACCACAAAGAAAAAGACCGACATCAGCCCATCGTTAATCCAGTGATGCAAATTGTATTCAAAATAAGTCTGGCCATCCCATCTAAATCCTAGCTTATGTTCCAAAAAATGATGATAGGCATCAGATAAGCCCGAATTAGCCAGTATAAGTGCTACTATAACACTGATGCCAAGTACTATACCGCCTGATTTTTCCAATTGTATAAATCGCTGTATCGGGTGTACCAGTTTATCTATGGGCGTTTTTTTTTCTAAAAGCATGAGCGCTATCTTTAGTATACTATAATGGCCGTAAAAGTAGCGGAAACACTGCCAAGATAAAAATACTTAGAGGCACTTACTTTAATACTTGGAGGACCCGAAGTCACTTTTTGCCATAAATAAATTAGAAAAGACCAAGGGTGTCATTGGTAATTGGAAACGTTTATGGTGGTAGGTGGCCATAGTCGCTACATATTATAGCGAGGTTAACTTTAACACGTTAATTGAGATTTTTCTTTTGAGTTTTAAATCTTTTCGATAATTAAATAAGTGCGCTTACTTATGTAATCTGGAAATAATTCATGATGTAACACAGAGATAAATAATAAAGTAAGGGTAAACGACCTATTGTTTTACTGAACTCTCATTTTCACCGGGTACATTCAATTGAATAGGTAAATGAATCAGCCCTGTAATATCCAATATTATACTCCACCGGCAGCTGGTTTTCATCGAGTACGAATCGTTTACGGATAAGAATAGGATCTCCTTTTTTTATTTCCAATTTATCTGCTATAAACTCATCAGCAGCCTCCGCATTCAATTCTTCTTTTGAAGTTTTCACTACAATGCCAAAATCGCTTTCCAATATTTCGTATAAGGGAATATTGAAATTTTCTGATCCGGTTAGTGGAATGACGGGATTGAATTCGGAAACGAAATATACGAAGGGGAGATCCTTCTTTCCTCTCAAACGCTCCAGTCTCAGAAGTTTTTTCTCATCAGGCATACCGAAAAAAGATTGTGCATCCGGAGTTGGCAGCGACCATCGCACCACCATTTCAAAGTTGTGCACATTAATGCCGAGGATACGCATTTCCTGCGAAAAACTCAGCCAGTTGTTGGCGCCGCTGGTTACCCGTTTAGCAGATACCCGGGTGCCCAGTCTTTTTTTGCGTACCAGCAATCCTTCAAAAACAAGCTTATTAATTGCTTGTCTAAGCGTATTGCGTGATATTTTTAATTGTTCAGACAATTCAATTTCGTTAGGCAGAAATTTTCCGTTTTGATATTCTTCTCCTTTTATCAAGTCCCTCAGGTAGGTTTCGGCCTGTTGATGAAGCGGAATGTTAGGTTGGCGATTCAAATTATAGTTGTTTTAAAAAAATATAGCCTCAAATGTAAAATAATTTGGCAATCTGAAAAAAAAGGATTTTTTTTGAGTTTAAATAATATGTACCTATATATTTTATAATGATTGCACAATTAAAAGTATGAGAAATTACCAAAAAAGACCTTTCGTTGAGGCCGGCGGTAAGATAATAACAGGCTGGAAGCCGGTCGCCGATCATATTCAAACGCTTTTAAGACAGCATGCCGTTATCGGAATAGATTGCTATACGGGTGTACTTCTTGATGAATTGAAGACTATTTTGAGACAGGATACAAATCTTACTTTAATTGATGCCGGTTCGGTTTACAAGTCTGAAGAAGTAATTAGAGAAATGACCTCGCCATTTACCACGGACGATGTGCTGTTCGGTTATATGACACCTTTATGTATTACCGATTATTTTGATCAGCAAAAGCTGGCTGAAGTTCGCGGGGAGTTGCAGGCAAGTCATAAGCCTGTATTGATACTGGGTTCGGGGGCTGCATGCATTGCCGAATGCGATGTACTGGTTTATGCAGACATGCCCCGCTGGGAGCTGCAGCTACGCATGCGAAGAGGATTAGTGTCGGGTTTAGGCTTAGATGATCGCAACGAACCTCTTGCCACCCAATATAAACGGGGACTTTTCAACGACTGGCGGGTTCTAGACAAGCACAAGCAGCAACTTTATGAACAAGTAGACTTTTGGTTAGATACCACCTGCCTTGACCTGCCTAAAATAATTGATAGGGACACTTTTAAGGCTGGTTTGCAGAAGGCTGTTCATATGCCTTTCAGGGTGGTTCCATTCTTTGATCCCGCGCCCTGGGGCGGGCAGTGGATGAAAGAACATTTTCAGTTGGATGGGACAGAACCTAATTATGGCTGGTGTTTCGACTGCGTGCCGGAGGAGAATAGTTTTATTTTAAAAGTGAGCGGTATTGAATTTGAAATGCCTGCTGTTAACCTGGTTTATTATAAAAGCCGCGAATTGCTGGGAGAGCCGGTGGAAGCCAGATTCGGAAAAGAATTTCCCATAAGATTTGATTTTCTGGACACGATGGAAGGCGGGAACCTGAGTTTGCAGGTACACCCTACGGTAGATTTTGCTCATAAAAACTTTGGACTTTCCTATACGCAGGATGAAAGTTACTATTTGCTGGAAGCCGGGGAAGGCGCTGCTGTTTACCTCGGCTTAAAAAGCGGAATAGATCGTAACGATATGTTAAGTCATCTGCAAAAGGCCCAGGAGTATGAAGATTTTATTTTTGATGCGGAGCAGTTCGTGAACAAATTTCCTGCAAAAAAACATGATCATTTTTTAATTCCTGCCGGAACCATACATTGCTCGGGAAAAAATACGATGGTCCTTGAAATCAGCGCTACTCCGTTCATATATACATTTAAGTTATGGGACTGGGGCCGGCTGGGCCTGGATGGGCTGCCCCGGCCCATGAACATAGAGCGTGGAAAACAAGTCATTAACTGGGAGCGTGATACCCATTTTGCTGAAAGCCAGCTGGTAAACAGGATTGAGGTAGTGGGCAGGGGTGAAGGCTGGGTAGAGGAATGTACCGGCCTGCACCGGAACGAGTTTATTGAAACACGCAGGCATACATTTCATACAGTTGTTTTTCATGAAACCGGCGATTCTGTAAACGTGTTGAACCTGGTGGATGGAGAAGAAATTATTGTGGAAAGTACCAACCACTTATTTGAGCCGGTTATTATGAGGTACGCGGAAACATTTATAGTGCCGGCTGCTGTAAAAAGTTATAGCATACGGCCGCATGGCCCCTCTGCAGGTAAGGTATGTACCACCATTAAAGCATTGATCAGAAACTAAAAATTTACCAATGACACAAAGGCCGGATGCCGGGTGGTTACCCGTGGTAACTGTATTTTCAGGCTTCTTCATAATGGGTTTTGTAGATATGGTGGGTATCGCCACCAACTATATAAGGGGCGATCTGGGGCTTTCAGCAATAGTCGCCAACTTGATACCTATGATGGTATTTGTATGGTTTTTACTGGTGCCCATACCCACGGGTATAGCTGTAGGTAAGGTAGGGCGCAGGAATGTAGTATTGTTTGCGCTTTTGGTAACAATCATCGCGATGCTTTTACCCTATGTATCTTACAACTTTTACAGTGTTGTGGCGGGCTTTGCTTTGCTGGGTATCGGTAATACTATTTTACAGGTAACCCTTAATCCCCTGATAGCCTCCATGTTTGGAACTGAGAAAACAGCCAGTATATTAACAACAGGACAATTTATTAAAGGCCTGGCGTCAATACTGGGGCCGGTTATAATAGCGTTTGTTGTTAGCTACTTTAACAACTGGAAACTGATCTTCCCGGTTTACGCGATACTTACGCTGCTGAGCACGGCATTGCTTTTATCAGTTAAAATACAGGAGAATCGCCGGGATAATATTGCTCCAACTTTCAAAGGTACCACCATGTTGCTGGGTAGGGCTCCTATGAGGTATTGTTTTTTTTGTGTGTTTTTGGTAGTAGGATTTGACGTGGGTATCAACATCCTGATGCCTGAAATACTGGTAAGGCACGGCGGTATTTTATTGGCAGACGCCGGCATAGGTACCGGTATTTATTTCACAGCCAAAACTGCCGGAGCCTTTATTGGTGCATTAATTTTAATGAAGGTGAAGGCTTTTCGCTATCTCCTGTTTACCCTTTGCGTAGCAGTAGTTTCCTATTTGTTGCTGATATGGGTACACAACCCTATTGTGATATACGCGCTTATTTTTATAACCAGCTTTGCATGTGCCAATGTTTTTTCTATAGTATTCTCTTTTGCCCTTAAAGCTTTTCCGGCCAAGTCGAATGAAGTATCTGCCCTGATGATCATGGCAATAACGGGAGGCGCTCTGATACCCGTTATACAGGGATGGGTAAATGATCAATGGGGCTTTTCGCAGTCGCTCCTGGTTGTTTTGGGTTGTCTTCTTATTATGTTATTTCTTACCTTAAAAATGCGCCGGTATGTATAGTAACGATGATCGTATCATTTTAACCCTGGATGCAGGCGGCACCAACTTTGTATTTAAGGCAATACAGGCGTGCAAACAGATTGGTACGCAGGTGATATTGCCATCACATTCTTCCGACTTGAAACAATGCATCGGGTCTATCATGAACGGCTTCAGAAGTCTCATTGGTGGCCTACCCCAAAAGGCAGTTGCGATAAGCTTTGCATTTCCTGGTCCGGCCGACTATACAAATGGAGTGATAGGAGACCTGCCCAATTTTTCGGCCTTCAGGGGTGGGGTGGCATTGAAAGCAATCTTAGAATATGAGTTTCAGTTACCTGTTTTTATTAATAACGATGGCAATCTTTTCGCCTATGGTGAAGCAGTTTCAGGTGCATTACAGGAGATTAACAGAGCCCTCCTGACAGTAGGTAGTAAACGGCAGTATCGCAACCTGTTAGGCTTAACGCTGGGTACCGGATTAGGCTCGGGTGTTGTCGTTAGCGGGCATTTGTTGACCGGAGACAACGGCTGCGGCGGAGACCTGTGGTGTTCGGCGCACCACCAACAACCAGACTTAATAGTTGAAGAAGCCATTAGCGCCAGGGCTGTGTGCCGTCGGTACAGCGAGCTTTCAGGTATAACGGATTTAAACCTTCAGCCACATGATATATATGGTATTGCGGAAGCTATAGTACCCGGAGACAGGCAGGCCGCAATCGATAGCTTTTCCGCATTGGGAACAGCTCTGGGTTTTACTATTGCGGAGACTTTGAATATCATCGATGGAATCGTTGTTATAGGTGGCGGTTTATCAGGGGCTCACAAATATTTAATGCCTGCTCTTATGGCCGCAATAAGACGGCCCAGGTACACAGAGGATGGGAGGGAATTCCCAAGAACACAAACCCAGGTGTATAACCTGATGGATGAACGGGAGCAGCATGTTTTCCTAAACGATGAGTCTGTTATCATTACGCAGAAAAAAACTTTCAAAACTGTTAGCTATGATGCAGTGAAGAAAACAGGCGTGATCATTACTTCAAGGGATACCAGTCATTCTGTAGCCATCGGTGCCTACAACCTCGCACTTACCGAACTGGATATTAAGAAGCCATACTGATTTTAATGGTTTCAATCGTTTTTATCATTTAGATCGTTTTAATACCCGCTGGGTCCAGCGTATTTAATTATTCGTACATAACATCTTGCCATAAAAAAATAACATCATCAAACAAATTAAAATCATGAAAACAACTGTTGATTGCATAACCCCTCGAACCGGGTACACAGCTTGTCAAAGATTAAAGATAATAGCACCGCTGATTGTCTTGGTCATCGGGTGCTACTATGACGGTATTGCTTCATCGCTATCCGGATCGGACAGCAGAGAGGTGGAGGCTAATAGCCTGCCTGCTCACGCAGAAGTAGGATCGCCGGTTCAGGTTGATTTTCCCGTTCGGGGCAGTGTTACCGATGCTGCAGGGAATACGGTTTTCGGCGTAAGTATTATTGAGAAAGGCACATCAAACGGAACAACAAGCGCCGGCGATGGTTCTTTCACCCTGAATGTTACAGACGCCAGGGCCGTACTGGTTTTTTCACGGGTGGGTTTTGCCTCCCTGGAATTAGTTGTTACCGCGAATATGTTTGTAAAGCTTACTGCTGCCGACAGTAACATGGACGAAGTGGTAGTAGTGGGCTATGGAACACAGCGACGGCGGAATGTATCTTCGGCCATTTCTACACTGAAGATCGAAAATACGCCCCTGGTAAACCTGCCCAATCCCAATTTTCTTGATTTGCTGAAAGGTCGCATAACCGGTTTGAATATCGGGGCAGTAGCCAATGCGGGTGGTAACCCGTCGCGAACCGTAAGGGGTCAGAGTTCGATCAGTGCCAGTACCGATCCTTTAATTGTAATGGATGGCGTGATATTTAACGGCAGTTTTAACGAAATAAACCCTAATGATGTGGAATCGGTAGATGTGCTGAAAGATGCGGCGGCCACGGCTATATACGGATCGCAGGGCAACGCCGGTGTAATCATCATTACCACCAAAAAAGGTAAATCGGGCAAGCCTGTCATTAACGGCAGGATAGCAGCAGGCATACAAACGCCCACGATGGCAAGGCCTGATATGCGTGAAGGGGAGAGGTTTCTTCAATATCGAAGAGACTATATGCGCCTGCAAAATAATAAAACAGATATTCCGCTGGACCAGTTATTACTACCCAAAGAATTGCAGGCCTATAATGAAGGTAAAACGGTAGATTGGTGGGCGGAGGTAGTAAAACCGGAAGTTTTTAAAGAGTACCAGCTCAATGTTTCAGGTGGAAGTGACCGGTTTAATTACTATGTGTCGGGTGGCTATCTTGATCAGCAAGGTGTAGTGTATAACGATCAGTTTAAAAGGTTCACGGTGTTGTCCAAGCTGGATGCCAAAGTAACGGATTGGCTGCGATTCGGCCTGAATCTTTCGGTGGTAAGCAAAAATGCAGATGGCGTGGCAGCAGACCTCGAAAGGGGCACTTATAACGGCCCGTATGGCTACATGTACTCTACTTTTGAAGGATTCGGATCATGGCTCGAGCGATATCCTCAATCTTCCACTACTACTTATAACCCGCTTTGGCGCACTCTGACCTATGATGAAGACCGGAATCAGAATTACCGGTCTACGGCATTTGCCAAGGTAGATGTGCCGTGGATTAAAGGGCTATCCTATACTTTTAATTATGCACTCAACCGCTGGGAGGGGCATGGTGCTCAATTCAACAATGAGCGGAACTTCGTTAATACTCTGGTGCAGGCCGATCTGCAGGATCAAACCAAGTATCTGCCCGATGCCAATGGCTGGCGCAGTAATTCGGAAAGAACAGACTGGTACCTGAATCACCTCATCAATTATAAAACAAGGTTCTTACAAAAGCACGATCTGGATATAACCCTCGTAGCCGAAAGGCAGGAAGAACGGAACCGGTCTATGAGATTGGATGCACGGGATTTTTCGTTGGCAGGTACCACTGTTTTGGGCATCAACAGCCTCGAACTGGGCGATCCCACCAAACGTACCGTTAACACAGGCGAGAGTCGTGTAGCTAAGCTGGCTTACCTGGCGCGTTTGTCTTATGTTTTTGATAACAGGATCGATTTTTCAGCTTCTATAAGAGAAGATGGTTACTCCGGTTTTGCCGAGGGTAATAAATATGGCGTTTTCCCTGCGGCATCCATCGGTTATACCATTAGCAACGAATCCTTTTTCAAAAATAATTTTGCGAATTTTTTAAAACTGAGGCTTTCTTATGGCGAAATAGGAAATCCTTCAATAGGAGTTTATAGCACCTTCCCTAACATTGGTACCAGAAATTATTTGTTTGGAAACGTACCTGTAGTTACCGCGTTCGTGTCTAACCTGGCTAATAAAGAAGTAGGCTGGGAGCGCACGGCAACTTTGAATCTGGGCTTGGATTTCGGGATTTTAAAAAATACTTTGTCAGGTTCAGTCAACCTTTACCGGGCTAATACATACGATTTACTGCTAAATCGGGTGATACCCTCCACCACAGGTTTTACCAATGTAGCGGGTAATATCGGTAAACTGGCCAATAAAGGCCTGGAGGTAGAACTGACTTCAAAAAATATAGTCAGTGGCGATTTCTCATGGGAGTCGGGACTTAATTTCTGGATTAACCGCAACAAAATAGTTTCATTATATGGCCTTGATGCCAACGGAGACGGGCGCGAGGATGATGATATAGCCAACAGCCGGTTTATAGGGAAATCACTCGGGGCTGTATATAACTACGTGTTTGATGGAATTGTGCAGGCAGGCGATACGGCATTTACCCGTATTTATAACGATAAGCCGGGCGATATTAAATTCATGGATCTTAACGGAGATGGAAAGCTGAATGCTGAAGACCGGTCTATTATAGGGTATACCAAGGAAAATTATACCGCATCGTTAAGCAATACATTGCGATATAAGGGCTTTGAACTGTACTTTATGTTCTTTACTATACAAGGTGGCGGAAAAAACAACTGGTATATAGGCTCCAATACCTATGCCTTGAATCCTGCTACCTGGTATCCTAACGTAGCTAATTGGCTGGACAAAGAATACTGGATGCCTGAAACGCCTTCCAACACGATTCCCAAACCCAATTATGTCAATAAGTATGGCTATAACTTTATAGCTGACCGAAGCTTTATAAGATTGCAGGACGTAAGTTTTGCCTACACATTCTCCGGTAAGCTGCTGGGCAAAACACCACTAAAAGCTGCAAGAATGTACCTGTCCGCAAAAAACCTGGCAACGTTCACCAGGTGGGAAGGTCTTGATCCTGAGACGGCAACTCCCTATGCTTCTCAAAATGGTTTCCCGGTATTTCGCATCATCAATCTGGGCTTAAACGTAACTCTTTAAAATCAGTAAATCGTGAAAAAATTATTATACCTTTTAATAGCCGCTGCTTTTACCGCAGGCGGTTGTACTTCAGATAAATCTTTCCTGGAAGAAATTCCTACTGACCGGTTGTCGCTTGATAATGCCTATCTGAACTATGCACAATTTAAAACCGGCTTAAATGAGCTATACCGGCAGGTTCGTTTAAATTATAACAACAGGGATAACGGCGAGGATTATTTTCACTTTGGAACGGGCACCGATAATCAGTTCGTGTCTACTACAGATAACGCAAGGTTCACCGACTGGACGCTTGTAAACCCCACCTCTGGTATTTTTTATGATGTGTATACCAGGCATTATTTTATCATTAACCAGGCTAATAATATACTGGAGCAAACCAATAATGCCCGGGTATCTTTAACGGAGGCCGAAAAACTCATTGTTCGTGCAGAGGCTCGCTTTTTCAGAGCCTACGCGTACCGGTATCTTTCGTTTTTATTTGGCGGTGTAGCCATTATAGATAAACCCTCTACAGCACCTAAGCTGGATTTTGTCAGGGCATCCCGCGCCGATGTTTATGCATTTGCTATACAGGATTTCGAATTTGCTGCCCAGAATTTGCCGCAAAGCACCAGCGACGCGGGCAGGGCCGTAAAGGCTGCTGCCCTGCACTACCTTTCTGAAATGTATATAGCTTATGGTGATGAGATCAAAGATCCCGTCTATTATACAAAGGCTATAGAGGCGGCAACGCGCGTTATTGGTAAACAGGTGGGTGACTACCAGTTAATGACACAGCGCTATGGATGGCGAGCCAACGTAGCCGGCAAGAATGTATTTTGGGATATGTTTCAAATGAGAAGCACAGCTTCAGTATCCAATTATAATTACCCCGCTAATAAGGAAGCCATTTGGGTAATGCAGATAGATAAGTTTATTACCGGCGGTCTGAATGCCACTATGCCGCGTACGAATCAGGAAAGGGCTTATTGGCCAAGTTTTTGGGCACTGACAAAATTTGGGTACAATGGCATAGCAAGAGACTGGACAGGCAGGGGCGTAAGCTTTGTGCGGCCTACCAATTTCTTTACTTACCAGCTTTGGAACAATTCCGGTGCTGATGATATACGCAATCTCCCGGTAAATATACAGAGAGTGTTTTATGCACCGCCACCTATTATCGGGGGGGTAGAGCGTCCAAATTATGATACCGTATACGTGAGTACGGTAAGGCTATTTAATGGCCGTGACACGGTAGTAAGATTACGACCCGGCGATCCTATCCGGTCTGAATGGCTTACATCCAGGCAGGATACAATGGAAAGGGTTTTCCCTCGCGTAATGAAGATGGGCTCAGACTGGCATTACAGCGGTGATCCGTCAAACGGGTTTGCCCAGGAGTCTTACGCGATCAGACTGGCCGAGACCTATCTGCTGCGGGCTGAAGCCAATATGAAAGCAGGCAATCTTACTGCCGCCGCCGCCGATATCAATACGGTTCGCGGCCGTTCTCAGGCGCTGCCGGCAACGGCGGGCGAAATAAATATAGATTATATACTGGACGAACGCATCAGGGAGTTGTTTGGAGAGGAACTGCATACACTAACTTTAACCAGGTTGGGACTTCTGTACAGTCGTACCAGGAAGTATGGGTATACCGTTTCGCAGAACACCGTAACGGAGAAAAATAATTTGATGCCCATACCGCAGAATGTTATCGACGCAAATTCCATGGCAGAGTACCAGCAAAATCCGGGTTATTAATTGGAATTGCTTATTAAAAAGGAACGTTTATGATGAAGAAATTAGTGATTTTTTGCCTCTTGATGCGTGCTCTGACTGCAACAGGCTTTTCGCAGGAGCTGGCTTCGCCGGATGGACAAATACTGTTCAGCTACGCAGTTGATGCAGCTGCCAATAACGTGCTCGCTTATACAGTGACTTATAAAGGGAGGCCTGTAATTTTAAAATCAGTGCTGGGGCTGAACAGTTGGTTCGATAATGTAGAGATCGAAAAACACACCGATTCGTCGGTAGTTCATACCTGGGCTGCAGTCTACGGCGAGCGAAGCACGGTGAAAGATCATTACAATCAAAAAACGATAGTTCTGAAACGTTCACGGCCATCAGGAGAACGGGTGTGGGTTATCGTTAGGGCTTACAATGAAGGTATAGCGGTCAGGTATTATTTTCCGGAAGATCCTAAATACGGAGGAGGCTATCTTACAATCGATGAAGATAAGAGCACTTTCTCTTTCGCACCCGGAACGGAATGTTGGTTTGCACCTTATGCGCAGGCTTCCTATACCAGGATGCCACTCAAAAACTGGCCGGGCCAATCCGAGCGGCCATTAACCCTGAAACTTGATAATGGCAATTATGTGGCGCTGGCCGAAGCATCATTAACTGAGCACTCCAGAACAAAATTTTATATCAGGCCAGACGAAGAAAATATAGTGCGATGCGCCATGTATGGCCGTGTGGAACAGTTGGGCCCCTACGCAACACCCTGGAGAGTTATAATGGTGGCCGATCAACCCGGCAGGCTTTTGCAAAACAACGATTTGCTGCTGAACCTGAATGAGCCTTCAAAAATTGAAGATGCTTCCTGGGTTAAACCGGGAAAAATTATGCGCATCAATGAACTTACAACCGAAGGCGCCAAAAAGGTCATCAACTTTGCTTCAAAACATAATATAGAGTATGTGCATTTCGACACCAAGTGGTATGGTATAGAAACTTTTGCCAACTCCGATCCGCGTAAAACTTACGGGCCTGCATTGGATATGGAGGAGGTGGCGAGGTATGCAAGGAGCAAGAATGTAGGTGTGTGGTTGTACGTAAATCAACGGGCATTATATAATCATCTCGACGAAATATTACCTATTTACCAAAAATGGGGAATCGCAGGCCTCAAGTTTGGATTTGTTTGGGTGGGAAGCCAGTTCTGGACTACCTGGTTACATAACGCAGTCCGCAAATGTGCGCAGCACCAGTTAATGGTAGATATTCATGATGAATACAGGCCCACAGGTGTCAGCCGTACTTATCCTAACCTGCTTACACAAGAAGGAATAAGAGGTAATGAAGAGTTTCCTGATGCCGATTTGAACACAGTGCTGCCGTTTACCCGTTTTATTGCCGGGGCGGCTGATTATACGATTCCCTATTACAGCAGGAGAGATTTGAAACCTCATTTAAAAAATGCTCCCGATAATAAGGTCCTGATCAATACACCGGCTCATCAGTTAGCCCTTTCCGTTATTTATTACAGCCCGTTGCAATATTTGTACTGGTATGATAACCCCGAAGATGTAGGCGGCGAACCTGAAATAGCTTTTTTCGATCAACTCAAAACCGTTTGGGATGATTCAAGAGTGTTGAGCGGCGAAATAGGATCTTATATAGCGATGGCGAGAAAGAATTCGGATCAGTGGTTTGTGGCAGCTATTACCAATAACCAAAAAAGGATAGTGGAGGTCTCTTTTGATTTTCTCGAGCCAGGCCGAAAATATCGGCTCACCATGTATAGTGATGGTGATAACCGTGTCAAAACAAGAACGCAGGTTAAGGTGACCACTCAGTTAATTACTTCAAAAACTAAACTATCATTGCACCTTCAGCCGAGAGGAGGCTGCGCGATGATTGCAACACTCTTATAAAGATGAAGCATATTGTAAAACGTGTTATAGTTTTAACGATCATCATTACAGGCTTTTGTTCGTGCAGGCTTTCGAAGCCCGGTGGAAAAACAGCGTCGTTGAATGACCGCTTACAAAGCGTATTAATAAATGCAGGTAAGCAATACGAATTTTTGTCTGCACAGGTGCCGGACAGTGTTTTCCCTAAAACCTTCGAAAATGGTAAATATGTGTTTTGTAAATCAGGCGATTGGGTTTCCGGCTTTTATCCCGGCACCCTGATGCTTATCGGAAGTCAAACCGGCAACAACAAATTGTATGAGCTGGCGAAGCAAAAAATGAAATGGCTTGAGAAGGAGCAGTTTAATACGCGTACGCATGATCTGGGTTTTATGATGTACTGCAGCTTTGGAAATGCACTTGAATATGAAGCATTGGATAGTTATAAGCGTATACTTATAAACAGTGCCGGATCATTGGCAAGCAGATTTAGTCCGGTAGTAGGCGCCATCAGGTCGTGGGACTCTAAACCCAAGGAAGATTTTCTGGTAATTATCGACAATATGATGAACCTGGAATTGTTGTTCTGGGCTACCCGTCATACCGGAGATACGAGTTATCGTAATATTGCCATCAGCCACGCGAATACGACGCTCAAGTACCACTTCAGGGAAGACTACAGCTCCTTTCATGTGGTAAACTACAATGCTTTAACCGGTGCGGTAAAGGAGCGTAAAACCCATCAGGGCGCTTTCGACGCGTCGGCCTGGGCAAGAGGGCAGGCATGGGGTCTGTACGGCTATACGGTTATGTACCGGGAAACGCGGGATGAAAAGTATCTTCAGGCGGCAGAACATATTGCTTCTTTTATATTAAGCCAGATGCCCGAAAATTATATACCAGCCTGGGACTTTAACGCGCCCGATGCTAATAAATTTTATAAAGATGCTTCGGCTGCCGCCGTAATAGCAGCCGCGCTTTTAGAATTGCAGCAGTATAGTCCTTCAGGTGCCAAACAATATATCCAGGTGGCAGAGAATATTCTCTCTTCACTCATTGGCGAACAATACCTGGCCGGTTATGGGCAAAATGGCGGGTTTCTTTTAAAGCACAGCGTAGGACACCTGCCGGCGAAATCAGAAATTGATGTGCCGCTTACTTATGCTGATTACTATTTTGTGGAAGCGGTGTTGAGGTATCTTGACTTAAATAATAAACGATGAAAGTATTGAGAAGCATAATTTTTTCGGTATTGCTGCTTCCCTTTTTTATGAGCGCAAAGGCAAACCCGGATTCCGTATTAAGCCGGCACAGGGAGTACCTGCTCAGGACCCATACTGTTGGCAGGGAGGTAATGCAACATTTGGTAACTGCATTTGACCGCGCTACAGGGAGGTGGAGAAACATAGATTACAGTAACCGTAATCCCGCTGAATGGCAGATCGGTTATCATGTTAAAAACATACATACGCTGGCTTTATATACAGCCGCTACAAAGGATTCGAAACTAACGCTGCTTCCTGTAATTGTTTCTGCATTAGATGAATGGTACAAAAACCGGTATAAAAGTACCAACTGGTGGCATAATGAAATTGGTATTCCCCAGATGGTGCGGGATATCCTGGTGCTTTTACAAAGTGATTTAACAAAAAAGCAATTTGTTAATTACCTGGAGATTGTGAATCAATTCAGGATAAATGGTACGGGTGCAAATCTTATCTGGAGTGCCGATATAGGCTTGTTTTACGGGTTATTTACCAATGATCTTATACTGGCTAATAAAGCCGCTTCTGCAATTGTCAGTGAAATAAAAATAAGCGATGGAGAAGGGCTTAAGCCGGACTATAGCTTTCATCAGCACGGCGCAAGACTTCAGATGTACCAGTATGGACGAACCTTTTTGGTAGATAATATCCGGCTGGCCTGGGAGCTGCGTGGAACTCCCTGGGAATACCCAACCGGCAAAGTGAATCTACTGGCCGATATGTTCCTGCGGGGTTGGCAGTGGATGGCGAGAGGTATTCACACGGTTCCCGAGACGATGGACAGATCGGCATCGAGGGTCAATGCCCTGAACGATGCTGATATCAGGTTACACCTTCCTTTTTTTGCAGACATCGCACCGGCTTACAGCAAGGAATTTATGATAGCAGCACAAAATCAAAAGGAAGCTCCTTATACGTTGAAAGGTTTCAGAGGGTTTCCCTATTCCGATTTTTCGGTCTATCATTCCCGCCGATACAGCTCTTTTGTGAAAACAATTTCTACCAGAACCCTGCCAACGGAGTCTATTAACTATGAAAACCTGAAAGGCAGACTGCTGAATAGCGGCGAAACTTATTTTGTAAAAGACGGTACCGAGTATTTTAACCTGATGCCGGTATGGGATTGGACCAGGTTGCCGGGTATTACAGCCTTTGACGGGGCTGATAAAATACAACGAAGCGATTACAATGGTATCGTTTCAGATGGTGATATTGGTTTGTCTGCAGTAGATTATAAGATAACTGATAAAACAGGCGATGCCTTTGTGAGCTGCAGGAAGTCGTGGTTTATGATGGATGGATATATGGTGTGCCTGATGGGTAATATCCAAAGCACTGATGTATCGGAATATTATACCGTGATGGACCAGGCCCGATTGAAAGAGCCCGTTCTTACCGGTACAAAGCTGTTCAAAAACGGCTTTTATCCTTCTTTGCAATCGAAATATTATTATCATAATAATTTTATATACCATGTTATTGCCGGCGCGCGGGCTACCTCGCTTTACGCTGATACGGTAAGTGGCAACTGGTATGCGATCAATCACTCTTATGCTAAAGATAATATCATCGACTCTGTATTTATGCCGGTCATAATTCACGATAGCAGCAGCAGGGAGGCCGCCTATTTTGTGAGTTATGCCCGAAGCAGCAAGGATGCTGCGAGACTTGACAGGAATGCTCCGTTCAGGATAGTTAAGAATGACGCGAATTCCCAGGCTCTTATTTGGAAAGAACAATCTTTACTGATAGCTTTTTACGAAGCAGGACAATTGCTGGTTAATGGTAAGTCTGTAACAGTAAATGCCCCCTGCCTGATGCTTATACGCGGTGAACGTATTTACGCCGCAGACCCCCTGCACAAGGGACAGTCCTTAATGATCCAATATGGTAAAAAAGTTATCAGCGCTCAGTTGCCGGCTGACGGTGCCACTATAAAAGTAAGGTGATTGATGAAAATAAAATCCTGTTTCCTGGTAGTGCTCTTAGTGCTGATGTTTGCAGGCATTGCAAAATCTTCGGTAAGTATGTCGGCACTCTTTTCAGACAATATGGTATTGCAGCAAAAAACCACTGTAATCATTTGGGGATATGCAAAGCCTTTCGAGCAGGTAAGTGTAAAAGCATCCTGGAATAATAGTAAAACGAATTGTGAGACGGATATTCATGGGGTATGGAAATGTGCCGTTAATACTATCTCTTTTGGCGGACCTTATGATATAGAAGTATGCGGGGAAAATCGGATCATCCTGTCAAATATAATGTTGGGAGATGTGTGGCTTTGTTCCGGGCAGTCCAATATGGAAATGCCTATTGCCTCATGGGGCAAGGTTATCAATTTTGAATCAGAAGTGGCTCAGTCCGGCCATGAAAATATTCGTTATTTCAATGTGTCGCATTATACGTCAAATCAGCCCCTGCCAGATGTAAAAGTATTTAAGTCCTGGCAGGTCGCATCACCCGCGGTATCCGGGGATTTTTCTGCCGTAGCTTATTTTTTCGCCAGGCAGGTTAACCGGCATACAGGCATTCCAATAGGTATTATCCATGCGTCTTACCAGGGAACTGCTATAGAATCCTGGCTGAATGCGTCTGCCTTGAGAGCCGATCCGGCCCGTATCCTCTTAGTGGATAGTATTTTCAATGATACTACCTCGCAGGAAAGATTTTTAAAACGTTCAGCCGCAACTACACCGGCAGATATAAAAAAAGTGAGACCACAGGATGCTCCGGGGGTGCTTTTCAATGCCATGATATGGCCGCTTCGCCAATATGCTATAAAAGGTTTTTTATGGTACCAGGGTGAAAATAATGTAGGTCGTCCGGGTAAATATGCCTACGATTTTAAGCGGCTTATCAGCGCGTGGCGACAAACTTTTGGCGGCCCTGAATTGCCATTTTATTTTGTACAGCTTGCCAATTATAATGCTAAGACAACGGCGGCGGCAAGGTCGCACTGGGCAGAATTGCGCGCGGCCCAGGCTCAGGCCTTGATACTGCCTCATACAGGAATGGCCGTTACCATTGATATTGGAGAAGCGGCTAATGTACATCCCAAGAACAAGCAGGAGGTTGGGAGGCGACTCGCATTGATAGCTTTGTCGAAAACCTACGAGCAGAGAATTGCATTTTCCGGGCCTGTTGTTAAAAAGATTGTCAGGAGAAAAAATAAATTGCTAATTTACTTCAGGCATGCTAATAAGCTGCATACAGAAGATGGCGCCGCTCCTAAAGGATTTATTGTTGCCGGCGCAGATAAAAAATTTTATGAAGGCAGGGCAGTCCTGCATGGGAAACATGTGGCGGTTTCCAGTGATTTCGTAAAGGCTCCGGTGGCCGTGCGGTATGCATGGGCTGATAATCCAGACATTAACCTGTATAATGCTAGTTTACTTCCACCACAGCCATTTATGATTGATTAGAATGGCTGCAGATAAACTTGCTATAGATCATACACTACGTTCACAAAATGTGTAGGTGATTTTCTTTATTGACTAAACAACAATGGCAATATTAATCTAGGTTGTAATGGAGAGTCGGGGTAAAAGACAGATTTTTAATTTTTGTACTTAAATTTTATTACCTTTGAATAGACAGGTAAAAAGCGTTTAAAATTGGCTTAAACCCAGTCGTGACACGGATTTGACACGTTTTGTTTTTAAAAGATTTATAGCCAGAAAGTGGCCATTCCCGTCTCGGGCACGCTAACAATGCAAACGAGGATTTCCACGAAAACATGACACATATTTGACAATTTGGACGACTTGTCTAAGTGATTCACGTCCGGCCTACGGCACAGTAGGAGAGAACATTATACTAATTGTTTTCTAAGCTCCGCCTTACTGGGTAGTACGTTTTTATAGGCTTTTGTAAAAATGGTATTGTTATTCTCAGGCAATGTAAACTCAACTAGTATTGCGCTTGTGAAGATTGGAATAGTGAATGATAGGATTTGGCGTATTGATCGAGGTAAGTTGGACTGCCCCGCGTCGTGAAATGATAGACCCTTCCAAAGAGGTAAAGGCATTATCTGAATTAATGCGAAACGGTTTTAGTAGCTGGCATGAGGCGGTTAAATCATTAGGCGATAACCCGGACGAAGTATTGAAGCAGTTAATTAGTTCTCCCTCAAAAAGTCTGTAATTATTATTTGTATTGAGTTGTATCTAAAAAAGAGGTATAAAAGTTTTCAATAAACGAGTAAATTGGGTCAAAAAGCTTGCAGATTTTATGTACAGAAAACCCATCACCACACCTCAGTCCAGCATGTTTTCCAGCCTGGTCGATATTATTGACCAACAACATCCGTTGGTATTATTAGGGGATAAAATAGATTGGCACCGTTTCGAAGAAAGTTTTTCCAGGCATTACAGCCAGCGCATGGGTAAACCTGCAAAGCCCATCAGATTGATGGTATCCTTGCTGATACTCAAACAACTTCGCAATCTCAGCGACGAGAACATAGTGTTGCATTGGTCCGAGAATCTGTACTTCCAATACTTTAGCGGCTGCATGGTATTTACTCCAGGCTTACCGTGTAGTGCAACCGAGCTGGTAGAGTTTCGCAAACGTATTGGCTCCGAGGGTATGGAGTTGATATTTAAAGAGAGCATACGGGTAAATGATCAAGACAGCAATGATGATACATTAAGTGTAGACACGACTGTTCAGGAAAAGAACATTACCTATCCTACAGACACTAAACTGCACCAAAAAATTATAAAGAAGTGCGTCGGTATTGCCCGCAAGGAGGGCATAGTATTGCGCCAGAGTTACAGGTTTACACTTAAGCGATTAAATGTCCTGCTTCGTTTTCAGCATACAAAGAAAGGAAGTGCGCAAGCCAGAAAGGCGCGTAAGAAGATCAAGACCATCGCGGGTCGTTTGCAGCGGGAGTTGTGCCGGAAGCTTGATACAGCTGCATTAGAGCGATACCAGCATCAATTGAATATTTATCATAAAGTATTACAACAAAAGCGAAGTGATCGTAATAAAATCTACAGTTTGCATGAACCAGAAGTTAAGTGTTACACAAAGGGAAAAGAGCATAAGAAGTTTGAATTTGGCAGTAAAGCTTCCATTCTGGTTACCCAAAGCAGTGGTGTGATTGTGGGCGCATTAAACTTTAATGAAAACATACATGACTCTAAAACCTTAGTACCTGTTTTAGAGCAATACGAAAGACTGATGGATCGCAAGCCCAAGGAAGTGTATGCAGACAGAGGGTATCGCGGCCCCAAACAGGTCAGCAATGTTGCTATAAAAGTACCTGTTCCTAATAAAGATCTTACCAAGTCTCAACGCAAAAAGCATAGTCGGCGTGCAGCCATAGAGCCAGTAATCAGTCATTTGAAGTTCGATTACCGGTTAGTTCGCAACTTTTTGAAAGGCTCCGTGGGTGATAGCATGAACTTGCTATTAAGTGCTGCAGCCTTCAATTTTAAACGAGTCATGAACCTCTGGCGCACGGAGGCAATACACAGTTGGCAACTACTGCTTATTATTCAAAGAGCAGTTTACGGAATCTTTATGCCTCAAAAGTTAAAAATGACTTTTTGAGGGACGACTAATTAGTGACGCGGCTGCGTTTGATAAGGCTGGCATAAAACCCGTCTGCGATCCGGGGTTTGATACGAATAGGGGCGATCAATCAAAACCGGTAGAAAATTGATCGCAAAAAACAGATTAATGTATTGTTAGTCAAGGACAAAACAAACAAACCAATTGCAAGAATCGGAGTAAGCCAGACCAAGCATCTGATAATATTCAAATAGGTTTTCTGCTTTCCGTGGAGCTTATCAATTTTAGAAAATGTTGCGGCAAAGTCATTCCCCAGTACCTGTATTTTTTTGTCATCTACGGAATTTTTAAATCTGTCTATATCATCCTTGACGAAATCAAGAGGGAGTATCCCGTAAAGTGTGTAAGTTAAAATCGAGGTAAAATAATCGTAGAACTTAAACCTTCAATCTATCACCAAAAATAATCAAGAACTGGTTCAGGACAATGCCCCAATTTCTGATAGGCATTGTCCATTTTTTTGATGCTTCTCTGAGGGCCAGGTAAACAGACTTCAGTACTGCATCATCATTGGGAAAAGAAAGTTTGTTTTTTGTGTATTTTCTGATCTTACCGTTGAGATTTTCGATCAGGTTGGTGGTATAAATAATCTGCCGGATATCAATGGGGAAGTCAAAAAACACGGTCAGTTCCTCCCAGTTGTCCCTCCAGCTCCGGATGGCATAAGCGTATTTGCCACTCCATTTTTGTTCAAACCTGTTCAGGGCCGCTGCGGCAGCATCCCTGGTGGGGGCACCATAGATATCCTTCATATCCCGGGTAAACTCTTTGCGGTCCTTCCATACCACATAACGCATGCTGTTACGGATCTGATGAACCACACATATCTGGGTGGAGGATTCAGGGAATACCGTCCTGATGGTGGTGGTAAAACCATTGAGATTATCGGTGGCTGTGATCAGGATATCCTGCAGGCCGCGGGACTTTAAATCGGTGAGCACACTGAGCCAATAAGCTGATGTTTCATTTTTACCCAACCACATACCCAATACTTCCTTATAACCGTCTGTACGCAGCCCTACGGCGATATAAACGGTTTTGTTGATCACTTTGCTGTTTTCCCTGACCTTGAAGACAATACCATCCATCCACACAATCAGGTACACTGTCTCCAAAGGACGGCTCTGCCAGGCAATAATGTCTTCTGCAACCCGGGAGGTGATCCGGCTGATGGTACTGGAAGAAACATCAAATTTGTAAACATCTTTTATATGCTCCTGGATGTCTGATACACTCATACCCTTGGCGTACATGGATACCATAACCTCATCCAGCCCTTCAACCATGCTCTCGCGCTTAGGTACCAGTATCGGGTTAAAACTGGCTTCCCGGTCACGTGGTACCTCGATCTCCATTTGCCCGTAACCGGTTTTTATCTTCTTTTTGCCATGGCCATTGCGGGCATTGGGGTTATCACTTTGCTGATGCTTATCATAACCCAGGTGATCATCCAGTTCTCCTTCAAGCATTTTTTCTATGGCTCGTTTTTGAATACTGGCTAAAAAATCATTGAGTTGTTCACCTGTCTTGAATTGCTTCAGAAAGTCGTCCGATAAGAAATCTTCCGTTTTCATTTGTTCATATTGTGTTTAAAATTAAAAAATCGAATCCGTTATGACTCGATTTTAACTTACACACTTTATGAAACAGTGTCAATCAAGAGCAGAAAATTGATTTCTAAGCAATACCTCAAGCAAGACACTGAATACAAAAGCGCTTAAAACTAAGGCTAAGTTGAAATATAGCTTTTCCCCGGTAAGATCAAACTGACCCACAATAAGTAAGAACGCCGCAGGGATAGCGACGAGCTTTGTTTGTGCGTCATTTACAACAGCCTGTATTTTCTTACTGTGCTCAATTATTTCCTTATCTATTTCCGACTTGAATTTTTGATAGGAGTATTTTTCTAAATATAGGCTATGACTCTTATGGTAACTGGCGGTTATATCAGAAAAGTTTTTTAGCAAAAAGCTAAATCTGTTTCCTACTTCCGCAACTTTTAAAAGAGACGCAATCAATTCATTGGTGAAAATTATTCTTCTTTCTTCCTTATCGGCGGAGTCTTGAATGTGAGTAATTAGGTCATCAATACCGGAAAGTGCTCGTAAGTCTGTTATAGAATACGCCGTAATAAGAACAAGTTGTTTAGATTGAAAGAATACCAGCTCATTTCCTTTCTGATAATCCGAAATACTTTTTAGAAAACCAATTAGCTTAGCTGTTTCCTTAAAATTTTGGATTTTTTGCGGGACATCTTGTGACCGAGAGTCAAAAGCTAAGTTTTGAATATAGTACCTATTAGTTGGATAGGATTGACTACTAAATTTTAGTAAGTCATCAAATGTTTCAAAATATTTTTCGTCACCCAGGCGATTTGAATAGAGTCTTACAGTAACTCTTTCACCTTCCGTAACCTGGACCACGGATTTATTTCGTTGTTCGACTTGAACGAAGCCATCAAGACAATTACCTTCCGCCAGTTTTTTAAGCAGTTCGACTTCATCAGCATTAGGCACAAACGTTCCCACAATTTCATTTGCTGAAATAGTAACCTCCTCAAGTCGCTGCCTAATATGTATGAAGTCATCTAACATTTATCATTCTTCGTCCTCAGCGTTTGTAAACTGCCTTCTTAGATCATCCGGTACATTCGTAATCCTCAACTCATTTGTTTCCTGATTATAAAATACACTTTCATTTACCAGTCCGCTATCAAACTCAATCGTAAGTTTCTTACTACGGTAAACGTAAAATTTCAACGTCTTTAGGGTCTTGTTATGCCCTTTAATGAACGAACTAACTCTGTATTCTTCACCTGCGGCAAACTCCTGAAACAACTCAGGCTCCTCCGCGTTAATCATTGATGAAATATGGTGCAGGGATATGTCCTCCTTCTTCTTTGTTTGAGCATAGCAATAATTTAAAACCTGATTTCTCAAATCTTCAGTTTCCTGAGTTCCTAAACCAAGAGTGGGAATGTAATCTAAGAAGGCTCTTTTAAATGATTCAGACGATTCTTTGGCTGAGGTTTGGTCAGTACAGCCAATAAAACGGCGGAAATAGTTTGATACATCCTTCCTGCCTCGCGCAAAAGATAGGTATGTTTCAGCGTTGTTACTCCAGCGGGTGAGATTTACGGAATTTGCTACGTCAAGTTTATCTATATCAAGGCTGAAAATTTCGTCTATACTCAAATTGTCATTGATGTTGTATTGCTTCTTGTTATTGAGCATTACTGTCATCATAAACTGCTCGCTTTGAAATGTATAATGTGCAAAAAACAACATAGCCACCCGTTGCCTGCGGGATGGCATTTATTACGCCCAATAAATGGTTCATGGCTGCACTCGTAAACGGCAAAAACTCCTGCTGTTGGTCAACATAGCCTCTAAGCATTGTTTGAAACGGATACGCTACGGTATTAGTATCAAATACTCCGTAATTAGGATTAGATTTTTTGTAATAAACCTGCTTAATATTTGTTACAAATTCTGTTTCCTTTTCGCCCACGGATATAAGATTTTGACGCAAGGTAACCGTTGCATTTCCCTGCGATTCCTTGTCCAGTCTATGGACAATTATTGAGTGTAAATCCATATTGCGTTTTTATAGCGTTCCTACATTGCTTGCTTTTTATATTGACTAGCGCCGTACATTAAATCCTTTATTAATTAGCTCTTTCACTACGCTAAACATCATTGCCGAAAAATCCTCTTTAAACTCTTTATTATCGGAGTAGAGTTTGTACAGGTCGAAGTTGGTAGTAATATGCTTTAGTAATTCCTGCCCTACAACTTTATCGCTGGTTATGCGGGCGTTCTGCTCGTCGGAGTATTTTAAGGAGTCAACTAACTCTTCATTCTTAGCTACATCCGCCGCAATGTTTTCTGCCATCTGGCGTACTTTATCCGCGTCCTCGAAATGGGTACCGTAGCGCTCATTAAACGTTTTCAGGATATTAGATAGACGGTCTGTTTCTGCTTCAGCCCCCCCGCCGCGCATGTTTGTAGGCATCGGCATAAGGTCTTCGCCTTGTTCCATTACTACAGACGTGGTACTTTCCAATTGCAGGCGGTAGCTGTCCATATCTATATTATCCAGTATTCCCTGTGCCAAATCTATCGGCGCGTCGCCGCCCAATTTATTTTGCAGGTGGTTAAGGAAAATATACAAACGCTCTAAATACGGATTTTCAAAGGCTACAATTTGCGAGAGGAATATATACAGACGTACATAGGTTTTCACTTTGGCGCGGAAATCCATTTGCTGCTCCTCTGCTAGTACCTCCCTAAATGTATGCGCAGCCTCATCCAATATGGCGTGGAGCTGGTCTGCGGGTACGCTGGCAAGTATCTTATCAGAAAATTCCTCTACCTGCTCACGGTTATATACCTGGAAGTTATCAAGCGCGTCTTGCAGGTCAAACAGTTTATTAGGATCGGTGCCTTCACCAAGTATTGTACTTTCAAAATAGGGTGTGAAAGCTTTTTCTATATCCTCTGCGCTATTGGCAAAGTCTAATACAAATGTATCTCTCTTCAAAGGGTGCGCACGGTTAAGGCGGGACAGTGTTTGTACCGCATTTACGCCGCCCAGCTTCTTATCTACATACATAGTATGCAACAACGGTTGGTCAAAGCCAGTCTGGAATTTATTGGCTACTATCAAAAAGCGGTACTCGCTTTTTTCAAAAGTTGCCGGAATGTTTGCGCTCGAAAAACCGTTCAGGCCGGCTTCGGTTTGCCCATCTATTTCGCCGGAAAAGGCTACAATAGCTTTATACGGATTATTGGTTTTGTGCAAATACTCGTCAAAAGCCTTCTTGTACTTTACCGCGTTTGCCCTTGTGCCTGTTACAAGCATTGCTTTGGCGAGCCCACCTACCTTACGCTGCCTTACTACGCTGTCCATAAAATGCTCAACCATCAGGGCGGTTTTCTTTTTTATGGCGTGCTCGTGGCTTTCTACATAGGCTTTCAGCTTCTTCTGCGCGCGTATCTTGTCATATTCGGGGTCGTCCTCTATCTTCTTCAGCAGGGCATAGTAGCTCTGGTAGGTAGTGTAGTTTTGTAGTACGTCCATGATAAAGCCTTCCTCTATTGCCTGCTTCATAGAGTAAAGGTGAAAGGCGCGGTATTTGGTTCTATCGCCCTCTGCAAAGGGTACGCCGAATAACTCCAGCGTTTTGTTTTTTGGCGTCGCGGTGAAGGCAAAATAGCTGGCGTTGGGCAGTAGCTTGCGCGATTTTATCAAGTCGGTTATCAGGTCTTCACCCGTTACGGTATCATGGTCTTCTGTTTCTAATTCGTCATCGTCGCCATCCACGGCTTTGGCAATGGTTTGGTTTAGTTTGCGCGCCATTTGGCCGCTCAGGCTGCTGTGCGCCTCGTCTATTATAATGGCGAAGTTGTTGCCAGGCAGCTCACCAATATCCTCTACTATCATCGGAAATTTCTGGATAGTGGTTACGATGATCTTCTTACCGTCTTCCAGCGCCTGTTTTAGCTGCTTACTGCCCTCGGTTATAGGCTGTACTACTTTATCTACCTGCTGAAATTGTTTTATATTATTGCGTATCTGAACGTCCAGTACGCGGCGGTCGGTTACTACTATTACCGTATCGAATATATTATCGCCCCCGCCTTTGCGGTGCAGCCCCACCAACTGGTGCGCTAACCACGATATAGAGTTGGATTTGCCGGAGCCTGCCGAGTGCTGTACCAGGTATTTTTGCCCCGCGCCATTGCTGCGTGCATCTTCCAGTAACTGGCGTACTGCTGCCAACTGGTGGTAGCGGGGAAATATGAGCTTTGTTTCCTTACGCGTTTTTACCTTGCCTTTATCGTCGGTATATTCTTTATCCTCTGTTACAAGCTGGCAAAAGTTCTGTACTATATCGGTAAGGCTGTCTTTTGTAAGTATTTCCTTCCACAGATAGTCAGTTTTAATGCCGCCGTTGGGCGGATTGCCCGCGCCGTTATTGTTGCCTTTATTAAAGGGCAGGAAGTAAGATTTTTCCTTCTTTAAATGTGTACACATCCACACCTCCTCGGTATCTACGGCAAAGTTTACCATTAGCCTGCCTAACTGGAATAGCGGCTCGGTAGGATCTCTATCCTCCTTATATTGTTTTATGGCGTGCTGAACGTTTTGTTTGGTCAGCTCGTTTTTTAGCTCAAAAGATATAACCGGGATACCGTTGATGAATATTACGGTATCGAGCGAGTTGCGGTTGCCGCCGGAATAAAATACCTGCCGCATTACAGAGAACAGGTTGGCCTTGTAATGCGCGTCTGCCGTAGTATTGTATGTAGATACCGGCTTGTCGTAAAATAATTGCAGCTTGGTGCCGGTAAAACCGTCGGTAATGCCCTTGCGCAGTACCTCAATTACGCCTTTGGCCTGTATCTGGTCGCCAATGCGCTTGCATATCTTTTGCTCATAGAGGTCTTTATGGTAGGCTTTTAGCTTAGCAACTTCTTTGGGCTGCGTGGCTTCCAGGAAGGGGAACAGTAGCCCGGTATCCAGGCATGCGGCTTTATCATAGGCGGTATTAGGCCGGCTGATATAGCTGTTGCTGCCGGTGAGGTACTCGCTGATGTGCGCCTCTAAGCCTTTTTCAGTAGTGTCTGTACTCATTGGTTTATCCGTTTTCCTGCGTTTCATATTCCGCCTCATCCTCGGCGGCTATACTTATTTCCTCCTCTATATCCTCGTATGTTTCTTCCTCCTTTAATGTTTCCGGTATCTTATACTCCCTCACGTCAATTTTGCCTGTTACTGCTTCCGTTATTAAAGCAGTCCGGTATTCTTCAACGAGAGCTAATTCTTGTTCGATTTTGGAAATGGTAGTGTTAATAATGTTTGTTTCTTGTTCGATGTAGGATACTATTTGTTGTTGTTCATCAATAGTTGGAATGGCAACGTAGACTGTCTTTAAGTCATTTATATTGAATCGATAAACTTTCACCCCAGTCCCATTTTTTCTAAGCTCAGTTGCAAATGCTTTTGATAAATTACATAAATATTTTCCACTCAAGACTTTGCCATACGGTTTTAATAATACCTGTTCGCCTCCCAGCAAACCCAGGTCACGCCTATTGTAAACAACGGAATGGCCTAAATCTTCAATTGTTTCTGATGTTGAAATAATAATCACATCCCCATAATGCACTGTTTGCGTATCTTTATAAAATTCATCGTTAACATAAAATTGGTACTTATCATCAATTACATCAACTTTATAGGTCTTTCCATATTGCAAGGCAACATATTTGCCATTGCTAAGTAATTCATCCTTTTTAAAGCTCGAATTTCCCCGAACAAAATTGCATACTCCCGCAAGCTTGACAGTTTTCCAATGCTTCGGAATCTCGCCCAGCCATTCTATACCGCTATCCTTCATAGGGGCATCCGGGTTGATGCCTTTGGTAACTGCGTGGTTAATGATAGCCACTTTTTGCTCGTTGAGTAGCTTTATCAGTTGCTTCTTCTTGCGGACAAAGCGGTCTATCTGCCCGGTTTTGTAATCGAGGAAGCGGACTATGGCTGTCTGCTCTGAGTAAGGCGGACATAGTAGTCTCATCGACCGCAGATCATCTCTTGAAACTTTTAGCCGCAAAGTGTTGTATTTGCCTTCACCTCTATCAATAGCTATCAAGCCTTTTCCAAGACTGTACAAAAAACCTTGCACTATTCTGCACCTATATAAATACTCGTAAAACTTGGTTGTGTGCGGGTGGTTTGGGTTACTATAATATGTGTAATAAACTGGACTTACACAGCCGAAATAGGCTGAAACTCCAACCGCTCCCACTATCATATTCATGCTATTAAAAACCAAATCGCCCTCTTGCGCCAATTTATACTGCGTAAAATCATCTTTAAACCGGTCAAGATTTGTAGTTTTTTCAGAATATAAGGTAACTCCTTTATCTATGGAAAGGGACAGTCTATCTGTACTTCTAATAGGATCGTTTTTTTCATTGCGCTCTTTGAGAATATTTTTAAGTGATATGACTTGCCAATGCTCAGGAATATTTCTCAGCCAGGCAATTCCGCTATCCTTATATTTCTCGTATGGTTTATAGCTGCTCATGCAATAATCTCCTTTAGCAGGTCTTCCGTTTCATGCTCCAGCCTTTGTATGTCAGCCGCTATATCGCTCAGCGGGCGCAGCGGCTGGTAACGGTAGAAGTATTTATTGAAGGCAATCTCGTAGCCTACTTTCATTTTGCCTTTATCATACCAGGCATCGGGGGTAAAGGGCAGCACCTCTCGCTTAAAGTAGTCGACTATACTTTCTTTCATCGGTATGTTTTCTATGTCCTTTAGCGCGCTATCACTTTTGGGCTTGCCTTTGGCGTCAAATATTACCTTGCCCTGTTCATCTTTTTCAGGCTGGTACACAGTTACCTGGTAATAGCCAAAATCCTCGTTGTCAAATATTTTGCTGTACTCATTTTCTTCAAACGCAAAGTATAAGTCCTGTATTTTTATGATATGCTCCGTGGCAAGTTGGTTGCGCTTGCTGCCCAGTGATTTGCGCATCTTGCTATAAAAAGCGTCGGAGGAGGCGTTTATCAATTGTACCTTACCCCTTCTTTTCTTCTCCTTTACATTGCTGATGATCCATACATAGGTAGCTATGCCTGTATTGTAAAAAATATCGTTGGGTAGCTGTATGATGCACTCCAGGAGGTCATTCTCAATAACATACTGGCGTATCCCGCTCTCGCTGCTGCCCGCGTCGCCCGTAAAGAGCGCGGAGCCGTTGTGTACGGAGGCTATGCGGCTACCGCCGTCTTTAGGGTCTTTCATTTTGCTGAGCATGTGCAGCATAAACATGAGCTGCCCGTCGTTGCTGCGGCTGGTAAGGCAGGTTATTTCTTCCTCACCTTTAAAGTTCTTTATTGGCAAATTGAAGCGGCGGTCTGTGATACTCACCTTCTTATCGGTACCTACATTCAGGTTATCAATGTCCTGCTTCCAACTGGTGCCGTAGGGCGGGTTTGTAAGCATAAAATTGAACTTCAGATTGGGGTCAAAACCGTACTCGCTCAACGTAGAGCCGAACTTTATTTTGTCCGGGTCTTCGCCTTTCAGTAACATATCCGATTTGCAAGTAGCGTACATTTCCCCGGTATTTTCCTGCCCGTATAGGTGGAAGGTGGCTTTCGACTTTATTTCGCCGTCTGCATCGGTAGCAAACTGTTTACTCTGCGTAAGCATAGCCCCGCTGCCCGCGCAAGGGTCATATACCAGGAAGGTGCCATGCTGTATTTTATTTTTTACTGGTAAATACACAAGGTGGGTCATTAACTCAATGATCTCGCGCGGGGTAAAGTGGCGACCGGCTGCGGCGTTTGTCTTTTCGTTAAAGCGGCGTATCAAATCCTCGAACATATAGCCCATAGCCATAGGCGATATTTTATCGGGGCTTAGCTCTACTTTGGGGCTACAGAATTTCTCGATCAGGGAAAAGGTAATACCCGTCTCCTCAAAACGCTCTAACTGGTTGCGAAATTTAAACTTGCCTATAATATCCTGTACGTTTTCGGAAAAGCCATTTAGGTAGTCCAGAAAATTAGCGTTGATATTTTTGGGGTCGGCCAGCAGTTTTTTCATAGTAAACTGCGAGGTATTGTAAAAAGCCAGTCCCGTACCGTGCTGCTCGCTGGTAAGTAGCCCGGCGAGATTATCTATTTTTCCCTTAAAGCTGTTGTAGGTCTTTAATACCTTATCCTTTGTAGGCTCCAAAGCCAAGTCGAGGCGGCGTAATACGGTCATGGGCAGTATCACGTCCTGGTACTGATTCTCAAGGTATTTATTAATCAATATGTCATCCGCAACCGTCCAAATAAAATTGATGATCGGCTGAAGACTTTGCGTATTCAGGCTCATTTATTTCAATCTGTTATAAATAATAGTAAGAGGCGTACAAAATACAGCTATAATCTGAGAATTTCGATTCAGATAACAAGAAAATCAGGGAGTGTTCCTAGGTCTTACCGAAACCACAGGCCGAACAATTGAAAAGAAGATTAAGCTTTAGCAAAGCAATCTAGCCCAAAGAAGGGGACGATTTTTCTAATTATACATCTAATTCTTACCTTTGTTTTGATAACGGGTAAAAGCGTTAAAAAGTGTTTTGAAGGAGCACAATAGTTGGCTCTTTTAGGAATTACGACACATATTTGACACATTTGTCGTGTAAACAATTGATTATTAAAGGCGTTCAAGTCCCGCCTGGGGCACATGATCAAAAATCATACAAAAAGGTTCGCAATGGCGAGCCTTTTTTGTTGTTGTAATTTTGACAAACAAAGGATCAAGTGATTAATATATCCATCCAATAATTTGTGTTCTCCTAAATCTAGTGAAACAATAAGAACAACTATTTTTTTTCAACAACCTTTTACTTTCTGATTCTACTAATAGGAAAACTTTCGCAAGGTGGGTGCTTTGAACCAAGTGGTGATAACTACCGTGAGTGTCATGCATCCTCCAAATACCACCGATGGAATTACACCCATCCATTTGGCCATCATACCACTTTCAAAATAACCTAATTCATTACTACTGTTCACAAACATACTGCTTACGCTGCCTACCCGTCCACGCATATGATCCGGAGTAAGTAATTGCATTACAGTGCCGCGTACTACCACACTTATGCCATCTAGCATCCCTGAAATCAGTAATACCACAAAGGATAACAAAAACCATTTTGACAAACCAAATAAAATAATGCAAACACCAAAGCCTCCAACAGCAATCAGCATTTTTTTGCCTTGAGCTTTCTTCATGGGCCATAGTGTGAGAATAATGACAATGATGATGGCTCCTATATCAGAGGCCGCATTCAACAATCCATATTGCATGGCGCCAATTTTTAGAATATCTGTGGCAAATACCGGAATTAGAGCTACGGCACCACCAAACAAAACGGCAAACATATCCAGCGACATAGCTGCTAATAATGCCTTGGTCTTAAACACAAACCTCAAACCTTCTTTAATGCTTTCCCAACCTCCCTGTTCCTTGTTGCCAACTCTAGGAGGTTTGGGTTTTAGATAATATAGAAAAATATAGCCCACTAATATAAAACCACAAATAACTAAAAATGTGTGCGAAATACCGATTATAGCAATCAGAAACCCTCCTAATGCATGTCCGGTAACTGAGGCAGAAAGCCACATGCCCTGACTCCAGGTGGTGGCATTTTGTAACAAATTCTTAGGTACAATATTGGCAATAATTGCACTAAATGATGGGCCAACAAAAGACCTTAAAATCCCTGTAATAAAAAAAACAATATAAATAAACCAGGTAATATGATTGGTATGTAACAATGATTGTAATGACTTTGTTGAAAGTGAATACAAAACAATGGCAGCTAATAAGTATCCAAATACACCTCGAAGCAATAATATTCTTTTATCCTTGATGTCCACTCGATGTCCGGAGTATAATGCTAGTGACAGGGCAGGTATTACCTCAGCCAATCCAATGTAGCCAATAGAAGCTGGATCTTTTGTCATTTGATAAATCCACCAACCCACGCAGGTGGTAATCATTCTCATTGCTAAAATAAATGTAAATCGTCCTGCCATTAGATTTCGGTATTCGGGTATCCGAACCGAAGCATAAGGGTCATTTGTGAGTTGTATCTCCTCAGTATTGGAATTTGACATCGAAGCGCAAAGGTAATGGAGAATTGAAAAATGGGATTGCAGAGTTGGAAATGCTTAAAGTCAATTCCTTGTCAACAAATAGTTACAGTGTTTTTTATTGTAAATCCTCGCTTCCAAAACTGAAGGGCAGTAAATCTTTTACTGTATTGACAATAAAAATATTGCCTTCCTTCCCCGCCAAAATAAGTCTGATTGAATGGTTTACTCTGGTTTCATACTCGTACAAGGCTTGGCGACACATACCACAGGGTGAAATAGGACGGTCGCTTTTTCCATTTGATGGTTGATAGGTAATGGCAATGGTTTCAATGATTTCATTTGGAAAGAGTGTGCCAATTGATCCCAGCAATGCCCGTTCAGCACAGATTCCTACAGGGTATGAGGCGTTCTCCTGATTGGTGCCCTCCACTATTTTTCCATTCGCAAGGCGGGCTACCGATGCCACCTGAAATTTGGAATAGGGCGCATAGGCAATTTTAGTCAATGCTATAGCCCGCACCAGCAATTCTGAATCGGACTGCGATAACTCACTAATATCTTTTGCTACCAAATATGAAAATTGATGTGTTGCATGTTCCATTCTTTAAAGATAACTGCTTTGCATTATTTTCAAAGTCAATTTTAAGCTCTTTGTTTTCATAAATCAGGAGAATGCATACATTTATTTATTGTGTGAAAACATATCACTATTTGTACTGTTGTTTGAATAGGGTCATCACATACCATAAAAATGTAATTTCCTTAATTTGATTTATAAAAATGTAGAATAAATGAAGTCTAAAGATGCGACAATAGAAGAGATAAATAGTGCGGTGAACAGTGCCTGGTCTGCGTTTGCAGTATTTAGAAAATGCAGTTTGAAACAACGTGCAAATTTAATGCGAACCATAGCAGTTAAGTTAGATGCCACCGCAAATGAAATAATACCGGTGGCTATAGAAGAAACAAATTTGACGGAAGCTAGATTAAGGAATGAATTAGCCAGAACCAGACATCAGTTGATTTCTTATGCCGATGCCTGTGAAAAAGGGGATTGGCTTGAAGCCAGAATAGATACCGCCATTCCAGACAGAACACCTCCCAAGCCTGATCTTAGGAAGATGCTGGTACCATTAGGGCCAGTTGCTGTTTTTGGAGCGTCTAATTTTCCTTTTGCCTATTCAACGGCTGGGGGTGATACAGCTTGTGCTTTTGCAGCAGGCTGCCCAGTGTTGGTGAAAGCACATCCGGCTCATGCCAGAACCAGTGAATTGATGGCTAAAACAATCACTGAGGCAGTGAGAGAAACTGAATTGCCCGATGGCGTTTTTACACATATTCATGGAGAGTCCTTTACGGTGGGCGAAACTTTGGTTAAACATACTAATGTCAAAGCCGTGGGTTTTACAGGTTCTCTGAATGGTGGCAAACAGTTATTCGATTGGGCAAATCAACGCAAAGAACCCATTCCTGTTTTTGCCGAAATGAGTAGTGTGAATCCTGTGTTTCTGTTGCCTGAAAAGATGCATAAAGATGCAGCAGCCATTGCAAAAATGTATGCAGGATCAATCACATTGGGCGTTGGACAGTTTTGTACCAATCCGGGCTTGCTTATAGGGCTAGATGGTGAAGACTTGAAGCTATTGGAACAAACTTTAGCCGCTGAAATAAAAACCATGGCTCCGGCTACCATGCTACATTCAGGTATTTATAAAAATTTTGAGGAAAGGAGAGCCGCTGCACTTTCTCAGGAATCAGTAGAAACCCTTGCAGTGTCTGAGATAGCGCCACTTGCTCATCAGGGGGTGCCTACCATAGCTACCACCACGGCAGAAACATTTATCAATAACCCAGAACTACATAAGGAAGTTTTTGGACCTTATTCCTTAATCATAAAATGCAGGGATATGGATCAAATGATCGAAGTGGCAAGACATATCGAAGGTCAATTAACTACCACACTGATGGCTACAGAAAAGGATGTAAAGCAGTTTGATCGGCTGGTGGATGTTGTGAACAACCTATGCGGAAGATTTATTTTGAACAGTGTGCCAACTGGTGTAGAAGTTTGTCTGAGTATGCAACACGGTGGACCTTTCCCTTCTACCACGGATGCCAGGTTTAGCTCAGTGGGCGCAGATGGTATAAAAAGATTTGCAAGACCATTGGCTTTTCAAAATTGGAGCAATAATCTATTGCCGGATGCATTGAAAAATGAGAACCCTTTGGGAATTTGGAGAACAGTAAATGACGAATTGACAAAGGAAGTACTGGCGTAATTCGATACTAGGAATGACTTGAATTTATTGAACCGAACTATTGTCTTTTTCAATTGCATTGTCCAATAAGAACTTCAGCATCCAGACAGAGATCCGTATATCATAAAATAGGGCAAGCGAAAAGAGACAGATAATAGGTGGGTTCATTCAAACCTATTAAAGTTTTAGAGGCTTATACTATTTGATTGGCTACATTTTCTACTTTCTTATGCGCATTGGAAGATCTAAAATCTGGATACAATACAAGAAGGAATTTCGATGGATAAATGCACTTTATCTTAATCTGCTAACTGAATTTTATTTGGCTATTTATTATGATAATCTAAATAAATCCTTTCACGGAATTACACTACCAAGGCACCTTTTACACGCATTTCCTTTTGGTTTATCAAGTCATCAATATTACCTAAAGTAACCTGTGCTATTTGGCTAAGGGCTTCTTGAGTAAAGAAGGCCTGATGAGCTGTTAGTAATACATTAGGAAAACTCATTAAACGTTGAATAAGGTCATCCTGGATAATATCGGCAGACAAATCTCTGAAGAAAAGTTGCTCTTCCTGTTCATAAACATCAATTCCCAAATAACCCACCTGACCACTTTTTAGCGCCTCAATCGCATCTTTTGTATCAATCAATTTGCCTCTTCCGGTATTGATGATCATAACACCATGCTTCATCATGGCAATATTCTCTTTTCTTATGATATGAAAAGTTTGTTCGGTTAGCGGACAGTGTAAAGAGATAATATCACTTTGATGTAATAAATCTTCCAGAGGCAGGAAACTAACTCCTTGTTCCATTAGTTTTTCATCAGGATACAAGTCGTATGCCACCACTTTACAACCCATACCCAGCATAATTCTGATAAACGCCTTACCAATATTACCCGTGCCAATCACACCTACGGTCTTGCCACAAATATCAAAACCTAATAGTCCTTGTAAAGCAAAGTTTTGCTCTCTTACCCGGTTATAGGCTTTGTGTGTTTTTCGGTTTAGTGTCATGATCATAGCCAACGCATGTTCTGCCACCGCTTCAGGAGAATAAGCGGGCACCCTGCATACCTTTAGGCCTAGTTCTTTGGCCGAATCTATATCCAGATTATTGAATCCTGCACAACGAAGGGCAATAATTTTTACACCTCTTTCCGCCAATACTTCCAGTACTGGACGGGTTAGTTTGTCATTTACAAAAGCACAAACAACAGTAGCCCGATTGACCATTTGTACTGAATGTGGACCTAGATGGGTTTCAAAAAACTCCAACTCAAAAGGATAGTGTTCATTGGCTTTTTTAAAGCTTTCTTTGTCGTATAGTTTGGCTGAAAAAAATGTAATCTTCATGGCCACAAAATAGTGAAAATGAATCTTACTAAATGCAATTATTCCGAATATTTTATGGCATTTGTTTTAATATAGATAACTTATATATTAGTTATCCCTCAAAAACCCATTTGAACCTTCCTGAACATAATTTTTCCAATAAATGCAATGTAGTTTTTTAAAGCAAGTAGCCAACGAACAATTGCCTCTGTACTCCAGAGGTTCATGACTCGC
>Ga0209063_1000325_pt1 | contig 36935 bp, 43 predicted proteins | sample KloWWTmeKNB19Kit_FD_187177 | JGI IMG/M metagenome (GOLD analysis project Ga0209063, IMG submission 187177) | Active sludge microbial communities from Klosterneuburg, Austria, studying microevolution and ecology of nitrifiers - Klosterneuburg... | ecosystem: Engineered > WWTP > Aerobic digester >... | reverse complement strand
AAGCGGCCTGAAATGGTTGCGAATCAGCGGCAATATGCGCCGAAACTCTCTGAAACCGAGTTGCCTGTTTCGTGAATAGGTTTTTAACCCTCAACTCCTGCGAAAGCTTGGGTTGTGCAGACCTTCCCTAGGTGTTTTGGGTGGTTTTGAATATCCACCTTTGGCGCATGGTAACTACCTGAAAGGAAGTAGTCCACCCCGACGCAACCTACTACCGAAGTAGTAGTGTCCGGAAAAAATCAGGAGAGATTGACCTGCATCAACCCAGCCCCCGTGCGGCAGCGTAAATGGCCACTTGCACCCGGGAAGTCAGATTCAGCTTGCGGAAGATGTGCTGCACATGCACCTTGACCGTGGTCTCCGCAATATCCAGCTCCCGGGCGATGACTTTGTTGCTGTCCCCACGCGCTATCAGGACCAGAATCTCCCGCTCCCGTCCAGAGAGCGACTCCAGGGCAAGGTCTTCCGCTGGAGCTGGCGCGTCCCCGTGAACTCCGGCCACCGCCTCCTGACCACCCACCTTTGCACGGAAAGCCGTGACAAATTTGGTCATCATCTCGGGGCTGATCACACTCGCTCCACCCATGACTTTGACAATGGAGTCGCACAACTGGTCGGACTCGACCGTCTTTAGAAGATAGCCGTCGGCTCCCGCATGCATGGCAGCCGCCAGATCTTCTTCGTTCTCGCTCACCGTGAGCATCAGAACGTGTGCCCCGGGATAGGCCTCTTTCAGTGCTGGGATTCCGTCCACTCCCCGCACACCAGGCAGGTGGTTATCCAGCAGAATCACATCGGGGGCATAACGGCCCGCACCTCGCAGCGCCTCCCCCACATCGCCTGCTTCTCCAACGATTTCGAGACGTTCGTCCTGAGAAAGCAGGGCGATCAGCCCGCGGCGAAACAGTGTGTGGTCGTCAACGACCAAGAGCTTGATGGACTTCATAGAGGCTTATTGTCGAGGGAGTTGCCAGTGGCGAGCAGCTCTTCCAGATTCAGGCCCGCGGTACCCACTCCAGTTCCGGAAACCGGGTGCGCAGGCAACGTCAGCGTGACGGTGGTTCCCTGCCCAGCAACCGACAGCACCGAAACCTTGGCCCCGATGCGTGCTGCACGCTCATGCATGATTTTCATTCCCACGTGGCTTTCCCCATGTTCGTCCAGCACGGCGAAACCACGCCCGTTGTCTCTGACGACAAAACTCCAGTGCAAGCCCTTGACCACCTCCAAATTGACATGCGTGGCTTCCGCGTGTTTACGCACGTTGGATAAGGCTTCCTGCACCACATGCAGTACCTGCACCTGCACATCTGCGGGCAATGGCAAGCCCTCGCCTTTGATCTGGAGCAACGTTGGCAACCCTGTCTGCTGCTTGAATTTCTGCAGCGTCTCCTGCAGCGCAGCCTCAATGTCATCGGTATTGGTTCGGGTCCGGAAATGAACCAGCAGTTCACGGACATCACCGATACTCTCGCGCAAACCGGCATCCAGCTCATCCAATGCTGTTTTCACTTGGTCTGGCTGGGCTTTCTGGGACGCATTGCGTAACAACTGCACCTGAATTTTCAGGAACGCCAATGACTGGGCGATGGAGTCATGCAATTCCCTGGCGAGCAGAGCACGCTCTTCCCCCACAGCGGCCTCACGCTCCAGCGCAGCGGCGCGAAGCCCCTCCAGCGCGCTGGCGAGATGGCTGGCCAACGCATCCAGCAGTTCCACTTCATCCGGTGTGAGCTGCAGTGTGGTGCGAAAAAAAAGATCAATTTCACCGATCAGCCGCTGCTGTAACCGCACAGGAACACTCACCACGCTTTCATATCCCGCACGGACACAATTGCGCATAGGGGCGGCCTCATGAGTGAGTATAGGAATGACCCGCGTACGGGCATCGGGTTTCAGGCTACCGCAAGCACAAGCCCCTGCAAGCATGCTGCGCTCCTCCGCAACCATTTCCTCAGGAAAGCAGTCCGATGCCAGCATGAGGTACCGTTGGTTGGCCTCGTCCGACCAACGCACGGCAACAGCATCTGCATTGAGCACCTTGCGCACCCGCTGCGCAAACCCCTGAGACAGTTCCTGGATGGTATTGGCACTGGCGAGAAATGCACTGACCTCATAGAGGGTTTCGATCCGCGCACGCTGGGCTTCAATCCGCCGCGTTTTGGCTTCGACCTGCGCCTCCAGGCCGTCGTACATTGTCTGCAATTTACCGGCCATTCCATTGAAGCCAAGCGCCACCAACCCGAACTCGTCCAGAGCCTCCATTTCGATGCGCGTCGAAAAATCGCCCGATTCAATCTTGCGCAACCCCTGCTGCAAGTTGGCCATTGGGTTGATGACGTAGAGATAGCCGGTGTACAGCATGATGACTGCGCCCGCAATCGCCAGGGCCATCATGACGAACTGAAACAGGTTCAGGATCGCTGTCAGTCGCGACATCTGCTGTTCAATCGCAGATACCAGGCCGTCAATGGCGTCCACAAACTCGGTGGTTGCTTGAAGTGACTCCTGCGCTGTTGGTGGACGCGTTCCGGTCCAGCGACTGCGCTGCTCAGCCCACAAACGACTGACGGATTCAAACCGCGCACGGACATTGTCATCCCAGGGAACAAACAGCGGTCTGCTGGGATCGCCCTCTTTCAGCAATGCCAGGCTGGCATCAAATTTAGCAACCAGTTCTTGCACCGCCTCCGTGGAAGGGTTGGCTTGGGCGGTACTGGCCAGCCGCCAGGATTGCATGCGCATGCGGCCTGCCTCGTTGACCGCAGCAGCTCCGCCTTCCAGTTGCCAGGTCACCCACAGGGTCAACCCAATCGAAGTCAATGCCACGATCAGAAGGATGGCACCGATGGCAACCAGTTTGGTGGATAAGGAATATTTTTTTGCCATGCGTTAAGGGTAACCTGCCGGTCCAAAGTGGGGGAGCCGTCAGTCAAATATCTGACACGTAGGGGTTTGTCCGGCGTTCCCGTCCAAAAGTACTTTCGGGACCATGTCCCGGAATGAACACGGTTTCGTCACCCATAGGCCAAAGCCGGGAGCGGATACTGTCCAACAACGTATCCAGATCGCCCTGGGGGAAATCGGTGCGCCCAATGGATCCTGCAAACAGGACATCACCCACAAAAGCACGCTTTGCCTCCGCCGAATGGAATACCACATGGCCCGGCGTATGACCGGGGCAGTGGCGTACCTGCAGAGAACTCTGCCCGACAGTCACGGTGTCACCATCTTCCAGCCATTGCGTTGGCTGGAAGGACTGCGCTGCCGGAAAACCGAACATGGCACTTTGCTTGGGTAACGCATCAATCCAGAACTGGTCTGCCTTATGGGGTCCGACAATGGGGATATTGAGTCGACGCGAAAGCTCACCTGTCCCGCCCGCATGGTCAATATGTGCGTGCGTCAACCAAATGGCCTCCAGCGAAAGCTCCCGTTCAGCCACCTGGTTCAAAATCACGTCCAGATCTCCACCCGGATCAATGACGGCAGCCCGCCGCGTCTGGTCACACCACACCAGAGAGCAGTTCTGCTGGAAGGCGGTTACGGGAATGGTCTGGTAGCAAAGCATGGCAGATTGATGACAATTTCAATGATTCTTGCCATTTTGTACTCCGCGCATGGGTAATTGCCATTGCGGTGAAAAAACGTGGCGGTTTGGTTAATACTTGCGCCCAAAGGGGATAGCGATGAAACGAGTAGATGATTTCCGCCTCAAGTTAGGCAACAAAGAATTGGTGCCACTGATTATTGGTGGAATGGGCGTGGATATCTCCACCGCGGAGCTGGCCCTTGAAGCCGCACGGCTAGGTGGCATAGGCCATATTTCAGACGCCATGGTGCAGGACGTATCGGATCGGCGGTTTGACACGGAATTCGTGAAGGAAAAGACCAAGTTCTACAAGCACAACATCGACAACTCGGACAAGAGCATTGTGCAGTTTGATTTGGGCCGCCTTGCGGAAGCCACCAAGCTGCATGTAGGCCACACCATGGAGGCCAAACGTGGCGACGGCATGGTTTTCATCAACTGCATGGAAAAGCTCACCATGAACGGGCCGAAGGAGACATTGCAGGTCAGGCTCAATTCGGCGCTGGACGCGGGCATTGACGGCATCACGCTCAGCGCGGGGCTCCATCTGGGTTCATTTGCCCTGATGGCAGATCACCCCCGCTTTCGCGATGCCAAGCTGGGCATCATTGTGTCGTCGGTGCGCGCTTTGCAATTGTTTCTTCGCAAGACCGCTCGCCTTTCCCGCCTGCCCGACTTTGTGGTGGTTGAAGGTCCATTGGCCGGTGGGCACTTGGGCTTTGGCATGGATTGGGCGCAATACGATCTGGCGACTATCGTGGGAGAAATACTCCAATTCCTGAAGACCGAACAACTGGAAATTCCGCTGATTGCTGCGGGAGGCATCTTCACCGGCAGCGATGCCGTGTCCTTTCTGGAGCAGGGTGCAGCCGGATTGCAGGTGGCCACCAGGTTCACAGTTGCCAATGAATGCGGCCTCCCCTCCAAGGTGAAGCAGGAGTATTTCCGGGCGAGTGAAGAGGACATCATTGTCAACACTATCTCCCCCACTGGCTACCCGATGCGCATGCTGCGCAACACACCCGCCATTGGCGCAGGTATTCGCCCCAACTGCGAAGCGTACGGCTACCTTCTGGACGGGTCAGGCGGATGCGCCTACATCACGGCGTACAACGAACAGATTGCCCTGCATCCGGATGGGAAAAACATCTCGGTGATGGACAAGACCTGCCTGTGCACCCACATGCGCAACTACAACTGCTGGACCTGTGGCAGCACCACCTACCGACTGAAAGATACAACGCGCCGCCTTGCCGATGGCAGTTACCAGGAGCTCAGTGCGGAGCATATCTTTCACGACTACCAGTACAGCACCAACCAGCAGATTGCTTTGCCTGACGCCATCGGGACCTGAAAACGGACCTGTCGCGGGTGTATTCAGGTTGCCTGCCTGTCCAGCTGGATCTGGTACCAGACCACTCCCTCGTTGTCGGCCTGACGGGTGATTTCGCCACGGTGCAAGAGGTAGTTCAGGCAGGCAATCGACTCCCCCGTGGCAAGGTTCAACAACCCGCCGTCGGTTTCGTCGATGCTTCGCCCGAAGAGCGCAACAAAGACATCGATGGCCCTTCTGGGCTCCTTGAGCGTCTTGCGCAGACGGTCCAACGTGCGTTCCTGTGCCATGGCCAGGTAATCCAGTCGCGCATGCAGGCCCCTGAAGCACTCGTTGTGGGAAGGTAGTACCAGCACGTCGTCAGGCACTTCCTCCTTGATTTTTTTCAGAGTCTCCAGCCATTCGTGCATGGGATTGGCATCCGGCTCGGTCGGGTAGACGGATACGTTCGATGAGATTCTGGGCAGCACCTGGTCACCGGAAATCAATACCTTCTGTTCGGAGGAGTAGAGACAGGCGTGCTCCGGGGAGTGCCCTCTGCCAACGATGACGCGCCAGGAGCTGTCTCCGATCGGGATGTCTTCCCCATCCTGTATGCGGCGATAGCTCTCTGGCAGGGCGTGGATGTGCTTGCCAAAATTTCCAAAACGGGCCTGGTAGTTTTCTATGGACCCCTGACCCCAACCCGCTTTTTGGTAGAACGCGACAGCTTCCTCGGGCGCCTCCCGGCCTGTATCGCCGGTCAAAACGCGGCAGTTCAGATATTCCAGTTGTGTCATCCACAGGCGGCAATGGAATTTGCGGGTCAACCACCCCGACATCCCGATGTGGTCCGGATGCATATGCGTGCCAATGACACGTTTGAGTGGCCGCTTGTCCGTAGCACCCGCGAACAAAGCCCGCCAGGCTGCCAGTGTCTCGTCTGTGCGCATTCCGGTATCCACGATAGTCCAGCCATCACCATCCTCCAGTGCCCAGATGTTGATGTGATCCAGTGCCATCGGCAATGGCATGCGGATCCAGAACACGCCCGGGGCGACTTCGAGTGTCTTTCCGGTTTCCGGCGCCTGGGCAAAAGGGTATTCCAGCGCTGGCTTTGCCAGACGCTCCCGCGTAGGTGTGATGTCAGTCATAGTGCGACTCCAGTGTATTCGCGTTGCCCGCGCACGCCTTCATGACACAAACGCGCTTCTTACAATTGCCACATGAGTTCTCATATATTGACCGAGATGCAACCACAAGACACGAACGCATCCAGTGTCCCTCATTCCACGCAAGGAGCCGCCCTTCAGCAACTGCTTGGCCTGTTCGAATTGGACCGCATGGACCCTGACCATTACGTGGGACAGAGTCTGGACCTGGGTTTTCGCAACCTGTTCGGCGGGCACATTCTGGGGCAGGCGCTTGTTGCAGCGGGCAACACCTGTGAGGATCGTGATGTGCACTCGCTGCATGCCTATTTCATTCGCGGCGGAGATCCTCGCATTCCCATTCATTACAACGTAGACCGCATCCGTGATGGTGCCAGCTTCAGTGTTCGCAGAGTGACCGCGTCCCAGGATGGCAAGGCCATTCTGATCCTCTCCTCTTCATTCCAGGTCGATGAGGCCGGCTTTGACCACCAGATTGCAATGCCTGTCGTACCTCCACCGGAAGCGGTCCCCCTTGCAGTGACCAGTACGCGTCCCGTGCCGGAGCTGATACCAACGTCGAGCGAGCATTTGGTCGCCCACGAATTTGCCATTGAGATGCGCCCTGTCGAACCCGTTGACCCGCAGTTCCCGGACAGGAAAGAGCCGTTCCAGCACATCTGGTTCCGCGCCGCCGGTCCCGTTCCGGGGAATGCAGCACTGCAAAAGTGCCTTCTTGCGTATGCCTCCGACTTCAGTCTGCTGAGCACCTGCCTGCGACCCCATGGGGTAACTTACTACCAGCCGGAGATGGTGACAGCCAGTCTGGACCACGCCATGTGGTTCTATCGTGATTTCCGGATGGATGACTGGCACCTCTATGTCTGCGACAGTCCCAGCGCAGGCCATGCACGCGGCCTGAACCGCGGAAACATCTTCAGCCACGACGGTCGTCTGGTGGCATGCGTGAGCCAGGAGGGGCTGATCCGCTCCACCCAATTCCGCTGAACGCGAACTGTCTTTAGAGAAGCCTCCCAGTGCCGTGCACCACTGGCCAATGGTGTAATGCGCTGTCCCTGATCCAGACCCTTTGCATCGTTCTTGATGCTGGACGGCGGGTGTACACAAACTCCAAAGAGGCGACCATGTATCCTGGAGAAAGACTGAACAGCATCACGCACCTCGTCGGGGCTGCGCTTGCCATTGCAGGCCTGTCCATTTTGCTGACCATCTCTATCCTGCAAAAAGACGTGCTGAAAGTCGTAAGCTTTGGCATTTATGGGTTTACGCTGGTGCTGCTGTTCGGCATGTCCACCATCTATCACAGCATCAAGAATCGTCGGGCCAAGACCATTCTCCAGAAAATGGACCACAACTCCATCTATCTGATGATCGCGGGCAGTTATACCCCCATCGCGTTAGTGACCTTGCAGGGTCCCTGGGGCTGGACTCTGTTTGGTTTGAGTTGGGGACTGGCCCTCTTTGGTATCGCCCAGGAAATGACTTTGGGGAAGCGCACCCGGCGCCTCTCGATGGTGCTGTACATCCTCATGGGATGGCTGGTACTGGTTGCCATCAAACCGCTGACACAGGCGATGCCTGTCGCTGGACTTGCCTGGCTGGTTGCAGGTGGTGTCATCTACAGTGCTGGAATTTTCTTTTACCTCCACGACGAGCGGCGCAAACACTTTCATGGGATCTGGCATCTTTTCGTATTGGGGGGTAGCTTTTGCCATTTTCTGTGCTTTCTTGTCTATGTTGCCTAGACAATTCACCACGCCAAGAGGGGAGTACCCATATGCCTGCAACTGAGCTCACGGTTCGATCAGCCGGCATGGTGGCGGGCAAGGAATTGCTCATTCCAACGGGTACGCATGGAAGCACATTTCCGCACATTCAGGATTGGGTGACCAGCAAGCTTAAAGCGAAAACTCCGGTGAAAGATGTCAGCACATCCGTCCTGGTCAAGGGTATCAAGCAATGGGCAGCATATGAAGAAAAGACAGCCTCCAGGAGAACACTGACTGTTTTCAAAATTACCTAGTGTGCGAGGGCTACTTTCCACTGAGTCTGACGAATATGTTCACAACAACTTTCACCAGCGGTCGCATCAGGCAGGCCTACTACGATCCCGCTTCGCGCCAGTTGGATTTACATTGGGACACCAAGGCCATACTCGCCTACAAACACGTTCCGCAAGAAGTGTATAGACGTCTGTGTAGTGCGCCCAATCCAGCCAGCTACTGGGAGGACCGGATTGCGGATGAGTATCCGAAAGCCCCCCCAACAACTGCCAGATCCGCTCCAGATGGAGCGAGAAAGCTCAGTGGGTTGTTTGGTGTGGATGACTGACTGATTGGATAATCGACATACAGGTCGCTGCGCTGAAATCAATGGCCTGGCGAGTCAAGTAAAATAGCGGCATGAGCAAACCTTCGAGCAAGACAACGATACTGGACGACGGATTACGGTACAAATCCAAGGTTGGCGGGTCCCCCTTTGTCACCTCGTCAGTCCCTGGCAAATCAACGATGTCCTGTTTTCTGTGTGGAAAACATCGACCCCGCTCGGAGATGATGACACGCAAGCTGGTTGGAAAATCACAAGCAGTGTGCTCTCCGAAATGTCAATGAATAGCCCCCGTTGATTGAGCGCATCGCGTTTGATCGCTACTTTAAGGAAAGGCCCCACCTAGGGGCCTTTCCTTTTTAAGGGGATCCCGGCTGGTGCCGCCGGGCGTCGCCTCACTTACCGAACATTCGCGGGTAGAGTGAAATACATCCGAGTCCCCTGGCCCGGGCTGCTTTCCGCACGTATGTGGCCACCATGCGCCTCTACGATGCACCGAGAGATATACAAACCCAAGCCCAGCCCACGCCGGTCGTTCTTGCCAACCTGCCAAAACCGCTCGAATATGGCCTCCAACATCGCTGCTGGGATTCCTTCTCCAGTGTCGTCCACGCAAAATTCAAGTGACGCTCCCACGCGTTGGCAGTGCACGCGGATAAAGCCGCCCCGCGGAGTAAACTTGATGGAATTGGCAATCAGGTTGGCGAGTACCTGCAACATACGATCGTGGTCAAACTTAGCCAGACAAGGCTCCTGTACATCCTGCACCACGAGGGACACACACCTTGCAGATGCCATGTTTTGCAGGGCATCCACCGCTTCAACTACCAGTAACGCGGCATCACCCTGGACAACTTGCATGGCTAGTTTGCCGGCATCGATGCTGGCAACATCCACCAGGTCGCCGATGAGCCGGTTCATACCTGCACCGTAGCGCGCGATACGTGTAGTCTCTAGCAAAAACTTATCGCGATCGATGTGTTTCTCCAGTTTTTCTGCAAGGAACTGCGAACTCACCACGATTCCGTTCAGCAGATCGCGCAGATCGTGCGAAACCATGCCAAGAAAATCGTCCCTGGTGGCCAGTGCGTCGTCGGAGCGTGCGCGTTCGGTGAGCAGATACTGATCGGTGGCATCGCGCTCAAGCGGCAAGATCCGGGTCAGCATACGGGCCCTTGCGTCGCGCTCCTGGCGCACTCTGCTGTCTGCAGCGGCACGTTCATCGCGCAGGGCTTCGTCTTCGACCTCCCGATTCTCTGCAATCGCGGTCTGCACTTGGCGCGGAACGTTAGCGTCCGCGCTCCCGTCCGCCCTCTCGCGGGCGGCGACCAAAATGGCGTCGGCATTTTCCCGCGCATGTTCCACGATCGCATCCGCACGCTTTTCTGCGGCTTCCCGGTTCGCAGTCATCTCACGATCTGCTTTTTCGCGCTCCTCGCGCAGACTGGCGTCGGTCAGTTCGCGCTCTGGCGATTCTTCTGGAATGGTGTTTGACATCAGAGAACCTTGTTCCGGCTGGTGTTGTTTGACGTATCGGAATCTGGCTCCAGATCGGCGACCCGACCCCAATATAGCGGATAAGGTCAGAGATCGGCTATGCCTATTGCATAGTCAGTTGACCTGAAATGCCATACATACAAGTGCCAGCAGCCGTTGTCGCGCTAGCTTTCGAACTAAATATAGCCCAATCAGAAAACAAAAAAGGCCCACCGAAGCGAGCCTTTGCTGTCGTGGAATACCACGTATCTATTGGCTTTGGGTTATGAGCCTACAAACCAAACAGGTAGCTTGTTTGGTTTAGTTTTGCTCTGCAACCTCATTTGAGAGTGAGAACGGGGTGTGACAGACACTAAGTGTCACCAATTGAACCACGATTTAATGTCACAAACAAGCGCAGCGACCAATCCATCTCGTGACCATTGGGTTGGCTCAATTCCTTTGAAGTAGACTACCAACACAGGTAGCTGGCAGACCTGTCTCGTCAGAGCGAAGCCAGCCATACTTTTGACCAGCCTCGGTCATCACTGGTTTGCCCAAACCGAATGGGCATCCAGGTGAATGGGCAAGTGCGCCCGGATCGCCGCTATATGCGGCTCACTTCCGAAACCTGTTGATTCCGGTTGAAAACTGAGCCACTTTGAGGAAAATTTCGCTGCAAATTTGAGCCACGTTATCCACATATCCTGCTTTATTTTTATGCAGGGGTGTACAGGAGTGATTAACGTGAAGACCCTCAGCAAACTCAGACGCATGGTGTTACGTGAGAACGTATCCGTGCGCGCAGCGGCCAGGCAGCTGCATATCTCCAGAAACACGGCAAAGAAGTGGTTGGCCGAGCCAGAAATGGTGGAGCCGATCTACCCAGTTCGGGCGGTTGCGCCCAGCCAACTCGACCCCTACAAGGAGTCTTTGCAGCTCTGGATCAAGGCCGACAGCCACCGCGGCAAGCGTGAGCGGCGTACCGTCAAAGCCTATTACGAGGCCATCCGGGCTATGGGCTACAGCGGTGGCCCAACCCAGGTCTATCTTTACTGCCGCAACTTCAAGGAATCCCAGGACAACGCACCCCGACATGCCGGGTTCGTGCCGCTAAGCTTTGAACTGGGCGAAGCCTTCCAGTTTGACTGGAGCTGCGAATATGTCGTCATTGCAGGCCTGCGCAGGCGACTTGAAGTGGCGCACACCAAGCTGGCTGCCAGCCGGGCCTATGTACTGACAGCCTACTTTACCCAGTCACACGAAATGCTGTTTGATGCCCACACCCGTGCATTTGAAGTACTGGGCGGTGTACCCAGACGCGGCATCTACGACAACATGCGCACCGCTGTTGACAAGGTCGGTAAAGGCAAGGAGCGCAGCATCAACGCCCGGTTTGAATCCATGACCGGGCACTACCTGTTCGAAGCCGAATTCTGCAACCGCGCGGCAGGCTGGGAGAAAGGCCGGGTCGAGAAAAACGTGCAGGACAGGCGGCGCCACATCTGGCGCGAGGCGGCAGAGAAACGCTGGAACAGTCTGGCAGAACTCAACGCCTGGTTGAGCCAAGCTTGCCAGGACAGCTGGAGTGAACTGACCCACCCCGACTGGCCTGAGCTGACGGTGGCCGACGTGTTGCAGGATGAGCGCACGCGTCTGATGCAACTGCCCAAACCGTTTGACGGCTATGTCGAGCAGCCCGCCCGTGTCACGGCCACATCGCTGATTCACTTCCAGCGCAACCGCTACAGCGTGCCGTGCGAATGGGTGAACTCCGTGGTCAGTCTTCGGGCCTACCCTGAGTTTCTGCGGGTCGTCAGCGTGCATGGCGATGTGGTGGATCTGCCTCGCAGCTTTGAGCGGGACCAGACCTTCTATGACTGGCAGCACTACATCAGCCTGATCGAGCGCAAACCTGGTGCGCTGCGTAACGGAGCGCCATTCAAGACCATGCCTGAGCCCCTGCAGGAATTGCAACGCCAGTTACTCAAGAATCCAGGAGGTGATCGGGTGATGGCGCAAGTGCTGAGTGCCGTACCGCTGCATGGGTTGGATGCTGTGCTAGCCGCCATACAGATTGCCTTGCAGGCAGGCCGCGTTAGTGCTGAACATGTCCTCAACACCCTGGCCCATCTGAAGGACCAGTCCAGGTTCATGACGGTTGGTGAAGTAGATACCCCACTGACGCTGCAAACACCGCCGCTGGCCAACGTGACGCGCTACGACAGCCTGCGCGCCAACGAACTGGAGGCCGATCATGTCCAATGACATCGTTGCAGCCCTGAAGGGTTTGAGTTTGCACGGCATGGCCAGTGCGTGGCCGGAGGTGCTGGGTACGGCGCGCATCAAGACGCTGGACCACGAGACGGTACTGCATCAACTGCTCAAGGCAGAGGCTGCGCAACGTGAGGTGCGCTCCATGGCGTACCAGATGCGGGTGGCACGCTTCCAGTCGCACCGTGATCTTGCGGGGTTCGACTTCACCCAGGCCGGTGTGGATGAAGGACTGATCCGGGACTTGCACCAGATGAAGTTCCTGGAGTCTGCGCACAACGTGGTGTTCATTGGGGGGCCTGGAACCGGCAAGACGCATCTGGCCACCAGTCTGGGCATTGAAGCCATTCGCACCCACGGCAAACGGGTGCGCTTCTTCTCCACGGTGGAACTGGTCAATGCGCTGGAGCTGGAGAAGGCACAGGGCAAATCAGGGCAGATGGCATACCGGTTGATGTACGTGGATATGGTGATCCTGGATGAAATGGGCTACCTGCCTTTTACCCAGGCGGGCGGGGCATTGCTGTTTCATCTGTTGTCCAAACTGTACGAGCGCACCAGCGTGGTGATCACCACCAACCTGAGCTTCTCGGAGTGGGCCAATGTGTTTGGGGACCCAAAGATGACGACGGCGCTATTGGACCGGCTGACCCATCACTGCCACATCGTGGAGACCGGCAACGAGAGCTGGCGGTTCAAGAATTCCAGTGCGCAGGTACGTCCAGCGCGCAGGGCAAGTAAACCGAAATCAGGGAAAGGAGACCATCAAGAACAAGCCAATGACGTAGACTTATCCACAACCGAATAGCCAAATTTATCTCTAACCAAGTGGCTCAATATTGGACCGGAATGGTGGATCAGTTTGTCTCCGGAATCAACAGCACCGAGGTCTCGCCGGACCTGATCAGCTCGGTCACGGACGCGGTGATGAGCGAGGTCACTGCATGGCAGGCGCGCGCCCTGGAGCCCATGTACCCGGTGGTGTTCTTCGATGCCCTGCGGGTGAAGATCCGCGAGGACGCCGTGGTTCGCAACAAGGCCATCTACCTGGCGTTGGGCATACGCCCGGACGGCACCCGCGACATCCTGGGCCTGTGGATCGAGAACACCGAGGGCGCCAAGTTCTGGATGAAGGTCTTCAACGACCTCAAGACACGTGGAGTCAATGACATCCTGATCGCCGTCACCGATGGCCTCAAGGGCATGGCCGAGGCGCTGGGCGCAGTGTTCCCTGCTACCACGCTGCAGACCTGCATCGTGCACCTGATACGCAACAGCCTGGACTATGCGTCATGGAAGGACCGCAAGGCACTGGCGGCGGCCATCAAACCGGTGTACACCGCGCCCAGTGCCGAGGCGGCTCTGGCCGAACTCGATGCGTTTGAGCAGGGACCATGGGGCAAGAAGTTCCCCACGGTGGTGGCGGCCTGGCGACGGGCATGGGACAAGGTAATTCCGTTCTTTGCGTTCCCGGCGCACATCCGGCGGGTGATCTACACCACCAACGCCATTGAGAGCGTCAACGCCAGGCTGCGCAAGATCATCAAGACGCGGGGACACTTCCCAACGGACGATGCGGCCACCAAGCTGATCTGGCTGGCCCTGAGAAACATCACGGCCGACTGGGACCGGGCGGGCAGAGATTGGAAGGAGGCTATGAACCAGTTCGCGATTCTTTACGATGACCGCTTTACCAAGCAATTCAATTAAGATGAAATCCGCTTGCCCATTACCGTGGGCGAGTATCCCCGCCTCACACACAGAAATTCAGACAGTCCCATCCGCAGCACCTCAAATTGCTGTGGGATTGGAGCGACCTGTATCCAAACCTCATCACCCTCACATTTACCCAGCATCGCCCTGCCCAAAGGGGCTTCGCTGCTGATGACCTGAATGCCGCTGACCAACTTCATGCTGCCCCCATCTGGCCCGAGAAAGAGCTGTTGCTGGTTGTCGTCGGAATCGACTAGGCAAACCAGCGCGCCGAGCTGTATACCTTTGCTGGCGTCGTAGGGGCGCGGGCGGAATTGGCGCCAATTGGCCATCGCCTGGCGGATGCCTGCGGCGCGCCGAGCCTGGCCGGTGGCGAGGTAGGCGGCTTCGAGACCCAATGTGTCGTATTTGTTTTCGGCAATGTTTTCTTCGTGAGTCGCCGTTTCATGGGCCGCACGCACTGCCTGTTCGACTTGCAGCAGGTCTACGGCGAGCCGCTCCAGCACCTGCTGCTGCAGCAAGAATTTATCCATGATGAAAGGTAGGCATCTCGAAGAGCGGGGGACAGGTGTTGACTATGAAATGCTTTACCAGCCTTAGACGCTTCTGTTGGCTTCAGGCTAACTTCAGCTTGTCGGCTGCGTATCCCGCGGTGCGACAAGTGGAAGCGATTGTCTTCCAGAAAGCAGTCACTGGCCAACTTCCACAATTGGCCCACTGGTCAGTGCTGCATTCCTAAGCTACTGATCCCCAGATTCTGTGGGTCTCTCTGTGGACAACCCATAAGATAAGTCTGAAAGCCCGCACGGGTGCTAGCTATCCTGATGATGCCTATTCACTAAGCAGTCGACATTAAAGACCACACAGCAGAGCACAGACGTGCAATCTCTCGCTGACTTTCGAATGAAATCGGAAACCCCGTTGGAATTTGCGAAACAAGACGCGTCATATGGACACAAGCCCAATGGTCACGAGCGCGCAATTGAAATCCTGTGACGACACAGACCTCGTCACAAACCTCGACACAAAACAAAAAAGGCCCACCGAAGTGAGCCTTTGCTGTCGTGGAATCCCACGTATCTATTGGTTGCGGAGGCTAGATTTGAACTAACGACCTTTGGGTTATGAGCCCAACGAGCTACCAGGCTGCTCCACTCCGCGTCAAGATCTGAATTATAACCTACTTATGCTGCTGGTGTGTCTTCTGCCACAACTACTTCTGCAGCACGATCAACCAGCTCCACGAGCGCCATGGGAGCGTTGTCACCCACACGGAAACCCATCTTCAGGATGCGCGTGTAACCACCGGGACGGGCTTTGAAACGTGGGCCCAACTCATTGAACAGTTTGGTCACACTATCACGATCGCGCAGGCGGTCAAAAGCCAGACGGCGGTTGGCAACAGTAGCCTCTTTGGACAAGGTGATCATTGGCTCAATCACGCGGCGCAGTTCCTTGGCCTTGGGTACAGTGGTTTTGATGACTTCATGCTCAATGAGCGAGTTCATCATATTGCGCAGCATCGCCAGACGGTGCGATGTAGTGCGATTCAGTTTACGTAGTCCGTGTCCGTGGCGCATGGTATTTCCTTCAGTTATTAAACAGGCAGCCGGATCAGGTACTGCCCGTGGCACGGAACCCCTCAGTGGGGCTCTCTAAATTAACGTTTTTCCAGTGCTGCTGGCGGCCAGCTTTCGAGCTTCATGCCCAAAGTCAGACCACGGGAAGCGAGCACTTCCTTGATTTCATTCAACGATTTACGGCCCAGATTTGGTGTCTTGAGCAACTCGTTTTCGGTACGCTGAATCAGGTCACCGATATAATAAATGTTCTCCGCCTTGAGGCAGTTCGCAGACCGTACGGTCAGCTCGAGTTCATCCACTGGACGCAACAGGATTGGATCAAATTGCGTGTTGCCACGAGGTGCAGGTGCATCAAATGCAGCCAATTCGCTACCTTCGAGTTGTGCGAATACAGCCAACTGCTCAACCAGAATCTTGGCCGAAGCACGCACCGCGTCTTCAGCACTCACTGCCCCGTTGGTCTCGATCTCGACAACCAGCTTATCCAGATCAGTACGCTGCTCTACACGAGCGCTTTCCACGGTATAGCTGACACGCTTCACCGGAGAAAAAGATGCATCCAGAACGATTCGACCGATGGACTTGTTGGGTTCGTCCGCGTGGCGACGCATCGTTCCGGGGACGTAGCCACGGCCCTTTTCCACCTTGATCTGCATATCCAGTTTGCCGCCATGCGACAGATTGGCAATGACGTGACCGGGGTTGATGATCTCCACGTCGTGGGGAGTCTGGATGTCTGCCGCAGTAACAACACCTTCGGTGTCTTTGCGCAAACTCAATGTCACTTCTTCACGGTTGTGCAGCTTGAAAACCACACCCTTGAGATTCAACAAGATGTTCACGACATCTTCTTGAACGCCATCAATGGACGAATACTCATGGAGCACGCCAGCAATCGTCACTTCAGTTGCCGCGAAACCGGGCATAGAAGAGAGCAGCACACGACGCAAGGCATTGCCTAGCGTGTGCCCGTAGCCACGCTCAAATGGCTCCAAGGCCACTTTCGCCCGATTCGGGCCGAGCTGCTCTACGCTAATGGATTTTGGTTTCAGCAAACTGTTCTGCATTCAGACTTCCTCTCAATACCCCCGATTCGTTACATCGGTAAGGCTGGTGAAGCACCTTGAAAGCAGATGACCACTTCCAAGGAACGATTTCAATGATTCAACGGGATTAGCGCGAATACAACTCGACGATCAACGATTCGTTGATATCAGCACCAAACTGGTCGCGGTCAGGTACAGACTTGAATGTGCCTTCGGCCTTTTCAATGCTGACTTCAACCCATGAGGGCATACCGACTTGTTGTGCCAACTGGAGCGCTTCAACCACACGATTCTGCTTCTTGGATTTCTCACGCAGAGCAACAACGTCACCAGCCTTGACCATGTAGGAAGGAATGTTGACAGAATTGCCATTTACGGTAATGGCCTTGTGTGAAACCAGCTGACGTGCCTCAGCGCGTGTAGAGCCGAAACCCATGCGATACACCACGTTATCCAGACGGGATTCCAGCAGCAACAACAGGTTTGCGCCAGTGTTGCCTTTGCGGCGATCAGCTTCTTCAAAGTAGCGGCGGAACTGCTTTTCCAGCACGCCATACATACGCTTGACTTTCTGCTTCTCGCGCAACTGGAGGCCGTAGTCAGACGTACGGGCACCTGAGGTGCGACCATGCTGTCCTGGCTTGGAGTCGAATTTTGCCTTGTCGCCAATGGAGCGACGGGCACTCTTCAGAAACAGGTCTGTGCCTTCACGGCGGGATAGTTTGGCCTTGGGGCCGAGATAGCGTGCCACTTGAGCTTCCTTTATGTCATCTACCGCACGAAAATGCGGGAGCCATCAACCAGAGTTGATGGCGGTGGGCTTGTTAAAAAAATTAGATACGACGACGCTTTTGAGGGCGGCAGCCGTTATGCGGCACGGGAGTCACATCAGCAATCATGTTGATGCGAATACCAAGTGCAGCCAAGGCACGAACAGAAGACTCGCGACCAGGGCCAGGGCCTTTGATTTCGACGTCGAGGTTCTTGATGCCTTGTTCCAGGGCAGCACGACCAGCCACTTCGGATGCTACCTGAGCAGCAAACGGAGTCGACTTGCGCGAACCCTTGAAACCTTGACCACCGGACGAAGCCCAAGACAAAGCATTGCCCTGGCGATCGGTGATGGTGATGATCGTGTTATTGAAGGAAGCGTGAACGTGTGCAATACCGTCAGCAACGTTCTTGCGAACTTTCTTGCGAACGCGTTGTGCTGCGTTATTGGAAGGAGCTTTTGCCATAGTGGTTTCTCAACGCTTTATTTCTTCAGTGACTGGGCGGCTTTGCGCGGACCTTTGCGGGTACGGGCATTGGTACGCGTACGCTGGCCACGCATGGGCAGGCCACGACGATGACGGAATCCGCGGTAGCATCCAATGTCCATCAAGCGCTTGATGTTCATCGTCGTTTCACGACGCAGATCACCTTCGATTGTGAACGCAGCGATCTGGTCGCGAATTTTTTCCAGATCACCGTCGGTCAAATCCTTGACCTTCTTGGAATATGCAATGCCACAGGCTTCGCAAATCTTGCGAGCGCGCGTGCGGCCAATACCAAAAATAGCTGTCAAGCCAATTTCAGAATGTTGATGCGGCGGAATATTGATGCCAGCGATACGTGCCATTTTCGTCCTCTAAAACTCTTGCAATTAACCCTGACGCTGCTTGTGACGTGGATCAGTACAGATCACGCGCACAACGCCTTTGCGACGGATAACTTTGCAGTTACGGCAAATTTTCTTGACCGAAGCCGAAACTTTCATTTTTCTCTCCTAAAACTTTTCGCTCCGTCCCGACTTTGATTCGCGCGGAACATGCGCTGTTACTTTGCTCTAAACACAATCCGCGCACGACTCAAGTCGTACGGCGTCATCTCTACTGTGACCTTGTCGCCCGGAAGAATACGTATGTAATGCATACGCATCTTTCCGGAAATATGCCCCAAGACCACATGTCCATTTTCCAGCTTCACGCGAAATGTCGCGTTTGGCAAATTCTCCAGGATCTCACCCTGCAACTGAATTACATCGTCCTTGGCCATCGCATCCACCGACTTAAGAAGACTTGAAATTCGCCTTCTTTAACAGAGAATCATATTGCTGAGACATCAGGTAGTTTTGTACCTGGGCCATGAAATCCATGGTAACCACCACGATAATCAGAAGCGAGGTTCCACCGAAGTAGAACGGAACGTTGTATTTCAGAATCAGAAATTCGGGCAACAAACACACAAACGTGATGTAGATCGCACCAGCAAATGTCAGGCGCAACAAGATCTTGTCGATGTATTTGGCAGTGTTATCGCCCGGACGAATACCCGGAATGAACGCACCACTCTTCTTCAGGTTGTCGGCCGTCTCACGGCTGTTGAATACCAGCGCTGTGTAAAAGAAGCAGAAAAACACAATAGCAGCCGCATACAACATCACGTACACCGGCTGGCCGGGACTCAACGTGCTTGCAATATCTTTCAACCAGCGCATGGAGTCACCAGCACTGAACCAGTTAGCGATTGTAGCCGGCAACAGAATAATGGACGACGCAAAAATTGGAGGAATCACACCAGCCATGTTCAGCTTCAAGGGCAGATGCGAGGACTGACCTCCATATACCTTGTTGCCGACCTGACGGCGCGCGTAGTTCACCAAAATCTTTCGCTGTCCGCGCTCCACGAACACGACAAAGTACGTTACCAGTGCGACCAACACAACGATCAGAAGGGCAATGATGATACTCATGGCACCGGTGCGCACCAGTTCCAGCAGTCCACCGATTGCACTGGGGAGTCCTGCTGCGATACCACCAAAAATCAGGATGGAAATACCATTGCCCAATCCGCGCTCAGTGATTTGCTCACCCAGCCACATCAGGAACATGGTGCCAGCCGTGAGTGTGACCACTGCCGTAAGGCGGAATCCGAAACCAGGCGTAATAACCAGCCCGGCAGAAGACTCCAATGCCATCGCGATACTCAGGGACTGGAACAAGGCCAATCCCAGCGTGCCATAGCGGGTGTATTGCGTGATCTTGCGACGGCCAGCTTCGCCTTCCTTCTTCAATTGCTCGAAGGTTGGCAGGACATAAGTCAGCAATTGCATGATGATCGATGCCGAGATGTACGGCATGATTCCCAGCGCAAACACGGTAAACCGCGAGAGCGCACCACCAGAGAACATATTGAAAAGACTCAATATGCCGCCCTGCTGGCCTTTGAACAATTGCTGAAGCTGCGCAGGGTCAATCCCCGGCACCGGAATATGTGCACCAACCCGATACACCACCAATGCCAGGAGCAAAAACACGAGACGACGGCGCAAGTCGCCGAATTTCCCGGAGTTCGCTATTTGCGCTGCGTTAGTTGCCACAAATATCTCTCGTCAGCAAATCAGGCAACGCTGCCACCAGCCGCTTCAATAGCAGCCTTTGCACCAGCAGTCGCACCAATACCGGTGAGCTTGACAGCCTTGGTAATCGCGCCGGTGTTAATCACCTTCACGACCTTGGCCTTCTCAGCGACTGCACCCAGTTGCTTCAATGTCAGCAAATCGGCTTCGGTCACGCCAAGCGCGTCCAGAGCTGTCAGAGTGACTTCAGCATTGAATTGCAGCAAGTGCGACTTGAAGCCGCGCTTGGGCAGACGACGATGCATAGGCATCTGGCCGCCTTCGAAACCTACCTTGTGGTAGCCACCGGAGCGCGACTTTTGACCCTTGTGACCACGACCAGCGGTTTTACCCAGGCCAGATCCAATACCGCGACCAACGCGACGTTTTGCGTGTTTAGCGCCGTCTGCTGGCTTGATGCCATTGAGTTCCATCATCAACCTCTTAGAGCACTTTGACCAGATAGCTGATCTTGTTGATCATGCCGCGCACTGCAGGCGTATCCTGCAACTCGCTGACACTTCCCATTTTGCGAAGTCCCAGACCACGCACAGTGGCGCGGTGGGATTCTTTGGTACCAATTGGGCTACGCACCAATTGGACTTTGACTGTTTGTTGTGTTGTCATGGTGAATTCTCCGTTTTAAGCGAAGATCTCTTCAATTGACTTGCCGCGCTTGGCAGCAACTTCAGCTGGAGTGGTAGACACGGACAGTGCATCCAACGTGGCGCGAACCATGTTGTAGGGGTTGGTCGAGCCATGGCTCTTGGCCACGATATCGGTAATTCCGACCACTTCGAACACTGCGCGCATAGGGCCGCCTGCAATGATGCCGGTACCTTTGGGAGCCGGTGCCATCATGACGCTTGCCGCGCCGTGGTGACCCATCACCTTGTGGTGGATGGTGCCGTTCTTCAGAGAAACCTTCAGCATGTTGCGACGGGCTTCTTCCATGGCCTTCTGCACAGCAGCCGGCACTTCCTTGGATTTACCCTTACCCATACCGATGCGACCATCGCCGTCACCCACCACGGTCAAGGCAGCGAAACCGAGAATACGGCCGCCCTTCACCACTTTGGTAACGCGATTGATCGCGATCATCTTCTCGCGCAGACCGTCCTCAGGACCCTCGGCCTTACCTTGCATTTTTGCTTGAACTTTAGCCATCTTAATTTCCGATCTGCTTAGAACTGCAAGCCAGCTTCACGAGCGGCATCTGCCAGCGCTTTAACGCGGCCGTGGTACGCAAAACCGGAGCGGTCAAACGCAACTTTTTCAACACCAGCGGCCTTGGCCTTCTCAGCCACGCGCTTGCCAATGATCTGCGCAGCAGCGACGTTGCCGCCCTTGCCAGAACCACCCAGGGACTTGCGAACATCTGCCTCGGCGGTCGATGCTGCAGCCAGAACCTTGCCGCCATCGCCAGAGATAACGCTGGCGTAAATGTGCAGATTGGTACGGGTCACGGTCAAACGTGCCACGCCTTGCGTCGCAATGCGGATGCGCGTTTGACGGGCTCTGCGAAGACGTTGCTCTTTTTTGGTCAACATGTTGCAGCTCCTTATTTCTTCTTGGTTTCTTTGATCGTGATCTTCTCGTCCGCATAGCGGATTCCCTTGCCCTTGTAAGGCTCAGGAGGACGAATAGCACGAATCTCAGCAGCAATCTGTCCAACGCGCTGACGGTCAGCGCCCTTGATCAGGATTTCTGTAGGAGTGGGGGTCGCCACGGTGATGCCAGCAGGCATATCAACATTGACGGGATGCGAATAACCAACTGCCAGATTCAACTTGGCACCAGTGGCCTGGGCTTTGTAACCCACACCAATCAGGCTCAGCTTCTTTTCGAAGCCCTTGGTCACACCGACCACCATGTTGTTCACCAGCTGACGCATGGTACCAGTCATGGCATCTGCTTCGCGGGAATCATTGGCAGGCTGAAAGCTCAGCTTGCCAGCATCATTTGCAATTTTCACCAGGCTGTTCTGTGCCAACTGAAGAGTGCCGCCAGTGCCTTTGACACTGATCTGGTCTTCTTTGATGGACACATCCACACCGGCGGGGACGTTTACAGGAAGTTTGCCTACGCGGGACATTTGTAATTACTCCTAATGTGCCGTTAAGCGACGTAGCAAAGAACTTCGCCGCCGACACCGGTAGCGCGCGCCTTGCGATCAGTCATCACACCCTTGGGGGTCGTCACGATGGCAACACCCAGTCCGTTCTGGACCTGGGGGATGGCATCGCTGCCACGGTAAACACGCAGACCAGGGCGGCTGACGCGCTCGATGCGCTCAATCACAGGCTTGCCGGCGTAGTACTTCAGGGCGATTTCCAGTTCAGCTTTGCCACCTTCGGTGGAAACCTTGAAACCGTCGATATAGCCTTCTTCTTTCAACACTTGGGCAATCGCAACCTTCACTTTGGAAGAAGGCACCAGAACCGTTGTCTTGGCGACCATTTGCGCATTGCGGATGCGTGTCAACAGGTCGGCGATGGGATCACTCATACTCATATTAGTTTCTCCTGTCGCTTACCAGCTGGCCTTGACGATGCCGGGGATCTCACCAGCAAAGGCCATTTCACGAATCTTCGCACGACCCAGACCGAAGTGCTGGAACGTCCCACGGGGACGACCCGTGATGGAGCAGCGGTTACGCTGGCGAGTGGGGTTTGCATTGCGGGGCAGCTTTTGCAGACCCAGACGGGCCGCAGCGCGCTCTTCGTCAGAGCGCTTTGCATCACCAGCGATGGCCTTCAGTTCCGCATATTTCTTTGCGTACTTGGCAGCCAACTTGTCACGTTTGAGCTCACGCTCGATTAAAGCCATTTTAGCCACAGGTCACCTCAGTTCTTGAACGGGAAACGGAAGCCAGCGAGCAGTGCCTTGCACTCTTCGTCGGTCTTTGCCGTTGTGGTGATGCTGATATTGAGGCCGCGCAAGGCATCCACCTTGTCATATTCAATTTCAGGGAAAATGATCTGCTCTTTGACGCCGATGTTGTAGTTACCACGGCCATCGAATGCGCGACCAGAAATACCACGGAAGTCACGAACACGGGGCAGAGCCACGGTCACAAAACGATCCAGGAATTCGTACATTTGCACGCCACGCAGAGTCACCATGCAACCAATCGCCTGGTTTTCGCGGATCTTGAAACCAGCGATAGCCTTCTTGGACTTGGTTACAACAGGCTTCTGGCCAGCAATCTTGGTCAGGTCGCCAACGGCGTTGTCCATAACCTTCTTGTCAGCAACCGCCTCGCTCACACCCATGTTCAGGGTGATCTTGGTCAGACGGGGAACCTGCATGGGCGAGGTGTAGCCAAACTTGGCTGTCAGCTCAGGCGCCACTTTTTCGCGGTAATGTTGTTGAAGACGTGCCATGCTTATGCCACCTTGATTTCTTCGCCGCTCGACTTGTAAACGCGAACGCGCTTACCGTCAGCCAGCACCTTGATACCAACACGGTCAGCCTTGCCCGTTGCAGCATTGAAAATTGCCACGTTGGACTGGTGAATAGGCATGGTCTTTTCAACGATGCCGCCGGTTGTGCCCTTCATGGGGTTTGGCTTGGTGTGCTTCTTCACCAGGTTAATGCCCTCGACCACCACATGGGAGTCGTCTTTGCGCAAGGAAATTGTTCCGCGCTTACCCTTATCGCGACCTGCGATAACGATGACTTCGTCGCCTTTGCGAATCTTGTTCATGGCGGGTCCTTACAAAACTTCAGGAGCCAGGGACACGATCTTCATGAACTTTTCAGTGCGCAGTTCGCGCGTCACTGGTCCAAAGATACGGGTGCCGATAGGCTCCAATTTGGCGTTAAGCAACACTGCTGCGTTGCCGTCGAATTTCACCAAAGAACCGTCGCCACGGCGGATGCCCTTGGCAGTACGAACCACCACAGCACTGTAGATCTCGCCTTTTTTGACGCGACCACGGGGAGCGGCTTCTTTGATGCTAACTTTGATGATGTCGCCAACGCTTGCATAGCGACGCTTCGACCCGCCCAGCACCTTGATGCAGAGGACAGATTTCGCGCCGGTGTTGTCGGCAACTTCCAGTCGAGATTCAGTTTGGATCATTTCAATATTCCCAACTTGCACCGGAGGCAGCACCAGCCTTAAGGCCAGAACCACAACAGGTCAGTCTTGGGCCCGCTGTCCGCCGCACAAACCACTTGCACGACATCCATTTGGGCAGAACCTTCTGCTTTTTCAAGCGAAGCCCACGATTATGCCTACCTATTTTTGCCGAGTCAACACTTTTTGATGACGGGATGCAAATATTGCTGGCTCAAAACCAAAAATTCTTCGGTTTGGGCGGGCAACCCCGTCTCCTGCTCCAGAATTTTCCCCACTTCCGGTGCCATCCGTGCGGCCAGGGCTGCATCCAGAAACAACAACCGCGCGCGCCGCGCCAGTACATCCTCAACCGTAACGGCGTATTCGTAGCGGGCGGCAAAACGCACCATGGCCTCACTCAGGCTGGGGTACAACCAGTGTTGCGCGCCAGGCATTGCCTCTACGGCAGCCTGCTCTGATCCATAGGAATGCAAACCCTCGGGCTGGCAAATCGAGGTTGCCACATCTCCCGGTGATACCACCCCAGTCAGCCTGATGTTGGCAGTCACTTCTTTGAAATCGCCCGGTATCAGGCCTTTGTTCATGCACTTCTGAACTACGTCCTCGGCCATAGCGCGGTAGGTGGTCCATTTCCCGCCGGTGACCGTCACCAGTCCACTGCGGCTGACCAGCACCGTGTGCTCCCGGCTCAGCCCCTTGGTGTTTTCACCATCGTCATCCTGTGGTTTGACTAGAGGACGCAAGCCGACCCAGATGCTGCGGATGTCCGCTACCGTGGGTGCACGCTGCAGGTAGCGGGCCGACTCATTCAATATGAAGTCCACCTCTTCCTGAAATGGCATTGGCTCACGTGGCAAATCGTGGCGGGGCGTATCCGTAGTCCCCAGAATTACTTTGCCCAGCCAAGGCACGGCAAACAGAACCCGGCCATCGGCGGTTTTGGGAATCATCAGTGCCGTATCCCCGCCCAGGAACTCCCGGTCCACCACAATATGCACGCCCTGGCTCGGCGCAACCATGGGCTGGGTCGGTCGGCGGCCGTCACCCGCGTTGGCCTGGCCATCCTTTTCGCGCAACGCATCCACCCACACCCCTGTCGCATTGACCACGCAGCGTGAACGCACCACATAGGTACGACCGGTCAGGGTGTCTTCGCAGACCAGTCCGGAAATCTGACCATCCACAAAGGTCAGGTCATTGGCCCGGCAGTAATTCACCAACAAGGCGCCGCGCTGCGCGGCCGTGCGGGCCAACGCCAGAGCCAACCGGGCGTCATTGAATTGGCCGTCCCAGTAGCGAACCCCTCCCTTGAGGCCCGCCCCCAACACCTTGGGCAAAGCCCCCAGCGTGGCCTGGCGCCCGAGAAATTCGGTCTTCCCCAGCCCCGCCCTGCCTGCCAGCAAGTCATACGCCGAAAGTCCTGCCCCGTAGTACGGCGTTTCCCACCACTTATAGGAAGGCACCACAAACGCCAGCGGCTGGGCCAGATGCGGGGCGTTGTTCAATAACGTGGTGCGCTCGTGCAGTGCCTCGCGCACCAGGCTGATATTTCCCTGCGCCAGGTAGCGCACACCGCCATGCACCAGCTTGGTCGCCCGGGAGGACGTGCCTTTGGCGAAATCATGCGACTCCACCAGAACCACCTTGAGTCCCCGTGCTGCGGCATCCAGGGCCACACCCAAACCGGTGGCACCGCCGCCCACAATCGCGATGTCGTAGCTGACATCCTGCGACAAGCGCGTGATCAGGTCTGCACGCAGGGTCGGGAGGGGACTCGCAACATTAGCCATAAGTGTTTTCTACATATTCGCAGCGGACCCGCCAATACTGAGCTCCGCCGAAAGATTCTTTTGAACACCCCCACGCAAGAAATGCCTGCATGGGGGTCGATCAGTCGCTCACTCGAGCGTCATTAGCGAACCTTGCCGTTCTTCCATGCATTGAGCAAAGTGTCATAGGCAATGGTTTCGCCCTTAGGCTTTTCATTGGCCAGTTTCTTCCACGGTGCGCCCTTGTCGCTCAACCATTTGTCAGGGCTGCTTTTTGCATTGAGCTTAGGCGGACATACCGCCATCCCAGAGCGCTCCAGGCGGCCCATCACCGCATCCATTTCTTCAGCCAGGTTATCCATCGCAGCCTGAGGCGTCTTTTCGCCAGTGACAGCCACGGCTACGTTCTTCCACCACAACTGTGCCAACTTGGGATAGTCGGGCACATTGGTCCCGGTGGGAGTCCAGGCCACACGGGCAGGACTGCGATAAAACTCCACCAGGCCACCGAGCTTGGGTGCCATATCCGTCATGGCCTTGGACTGGATGTCGGACTCGCGGATGGGCGTCAGACCGACAACGGTCTTTTTGAGTGAAGTGGTCTTGGCAGTCACGAACTGGGCGTACAGCCAGGCAGCAGCGACCTTGTTGGCATCATGATCCTTGAAGAAAGTCCATGAGCCCACATCCTGGTAGCCGTTTTGCATACCTTGTTTCCAGTACGGGCCGTTAGGACCGGGAGCCATGCGCCACTTGGGCGTGCCGTCTGCATTCACCACGGGCAAACCGGGTTTGATCATGTCCGCGGTAAAGGCGGTGTACCAGAAGATCTGTTGGGCGATCTGGCCTTGGGCGGGTACAGGGCCGGCTTCGCCGAAAGTCATGCCGATGGCTTCCTTGGGCGAGTATTTCTTCATCCAGTCGATGTACTTGGTCAGTGCATACACGGCAGCGGGCGAGTTGGTCGCGCCGCCACGGGACACAGAAGCCCCCTGCGGTGTGCACCCGTCGGCAGACGCACGAATACCCCACTCGTCCACTGGCTTGCCATTGGGAATGCCTACGTCGGCTGTACCCGCCATGGACAGCCACGCGTCGGTGAAGCGCCAGCCCAACGACGGATCTTTCTTGCCGTAATCCATGTGACCATAAATCGGCTTGCCGTCGATGGTCTTCACGTCTTCACTGAAGAACGCAGCGATGTCTTCGTAAGCGCTCCAGTTCAAGGGCACGCCCAGGTCATAGCCATACTTGGCTTTGAATTTGGCCTTCAACTCGGGCTTTTCGAACAGGTCGGCGCGGAACCAGTACAGGTTGGCGAACTGCTGATCGGGCAACTGATACAACTTCTTGTCAGGACCGGAGGTGAAACTGGTTCCGATGAAATCCTTGAGGTCCAGACCGGGGTTGGTCCACTCTTTGCCCGCACCGGCCATGTAGTCGGTCAGATTCATGATCTTGCCGTAGCGGTAGTGGGTACCGATCAGGTCGGAGTCAGTAATCCAGCCGTCGTAGATGGACTTGCCGGACTGCATGGAAGTTTGCAGTTTTTCGACTACATCACCTTCGCCAATCAGATCATGCTTGACCTTGATCCCCGTGATTTCCTCAAAAGCCTTGGCCAGTGTTTTGGATTCGTATTCGTGGGTGGTGATGGTCTCGGACACCACGGAAATTTCCTTGATACCCTTGCCCTGCAGTTTTTTGGCCGCGTCCATAAACCACTTCATTTCGGCAGCCTGTTGGGCCTTGCTCAAAGTGGAGGGCTGGAATTCGCTGTCAATCCATTTTTTAGCCGCCGCTTCATCTGCCCATGCTTGGGTACCCACAGCGCAAGCCATGGCGACGGCCAGTACGGAATATCTCAACTTCATTGTCAATCTCCTCGGTCTGATGAACCCCTGTTTGAAAGAATGGCGCGGCCCCAGGGGGTATAAGCCGAACCTTGAAAATCGTTGCTTGTCAGCCCTTACGCATCACCAGTCCCAGGAGAAACATGGAGAGCACAAAGCTGATCCAGATCGAGGGCTCCGACTCAAGCCCCAACCACTCGCCCAGTCGCCCACTGATGCCCACGAATGCCAGATTCACATAGGCGGCGCTGAGCAGCCCCACAAAAAGACGATCCCCGCGGGTCGTTTCCATAGGCAGAAAGCCTTTGCGCGCAATGGTGGGGGATTTGATTTCCCACACCGTCATGCCCACCAGCATCAGCGCGATACAGCAAAAAAATACTGCCACCGGCGTGGTCCAAGCCATCCAATCAAACATCGTGCATTCCTCTCAAACACGTCCCATCGCGAAACCCTTCGCGATGTAATTGCGGACAAACCAGATCACGATGGCACCCGGTACGATGGTCAGGACACCCGCGGCAGCCAGCGTCGCCCAGTCCATGCCCGATGCAGAAACGGTGCGGGTCATGGTGGCGGCAATCGGCTTGGCATTCACACTGGTCAGCGTGCGAGCCAGCAGCAACTCCACCCAGCTGAACATGAAGCAAAAGAACGCGGCCACGCCCACACCGGCCTTGATCAACGGGATATAAATGCGGATGAAGAAGCGCGGGAATGAATAGCCGTCGATGTAGGCGGTCTCGTCAATCTCGCGCGGGATGCCGCTCATGAAGCCTTCCAGGATCCACACCGCTAGCGGCACGTTGAACAACAGGTGCACCAGCGCCACCGCAATGTGGGTGTCCATCAGGCCCACCGAGGTGTAGAGCTGGAAGAAGGGCAGCAGGAACACGGCGGGTGGCGTCATGCGGTTGGTCAGCAGCCAAAAGAACACATGCTTGTCACCCAGAAAGCTGTAGCGCGAAAACGCATAGGCTGCGGGCAGGGCAACGGTCAAGGAAATGACCGTGTTGATGCCCACATAGATCAGGCTGTTGATGTAGCCCGAGTACCAGGCCGGATCGGTCAGGATGGTCCTGTAGTTATCCCAGGTGAAATGGTCCGGGAACAGCGTGAAACCTGCCAGGATTTCGTTGTTCGTCTTGAACGACATGTTGACCATCCAGTAAATGGGCAACAGCGCAAATATGACGTACGCCAGCATGAACAGCGAACGCTTCTGGAATTTGGGCTTACTCATGGCCACCCTCCTTAGCCTGGGTGCCGACGCGCTGCATCCAGTTGTACAAGATAAAACACATCAACAAAATGATCAGGAAATAGATCAGCGAGAACGCGGCCGCAGGTCCCAGGTCAAACTGGCCGACCGCCTTTTGCGTGAGAAACTGCGACAGGAAGGTGGTGGAGTTGCCTGGACCACCGCCGGTCAGCACAAAAGGCTCGGTGTAAATCATGAAGCTGTCCATGAAGCGCAACAACACCGCAATCATCAGCACACCGCGCATTTTTGGCAGCTGCACATAGCGAAACACATCAAGCTTGCTGGCACCATCGATACTTGCCGCCTGGTAGTAAGCATCGGGAATAGAGCGCAGCCCGGCATAGCCCAGCAGTGCCACCAGCGGCGTCCAGTGCCACACGTCCATCAGCAGCACCGTCAGCCAGGCGTGCATCGCATTTCCGGTATAGCTGTACTCCAGGCCCATGCCTTGCAGCGCAGCCCCCATCAAACCGATATCGGTGCGTCCAAAAATCTGCCAGATGGTGCCCACTACGTTCCAGGGAATCAGAAGGGACAGCGACACAATCACCAACGCCGCCGAAGACTTCCAGCCCTGGGAGGGCATGGACAGTGCGAGCAATATCCCCAGTGGCAACTCCACAGCCAGCACTGCAAACGAGTAGGTGATCTGGCGCAAGAGCGCGCCATGCAGTTCCTCGTCGCGCATGATGGCAGCGAACCACTCCGTGCCCACAAACACCCTGCGCTCGGGAGAGATGATGTCCTGCACCGAGTAATTCACCACCACCATCAAAGGCAGGATGGCCGAAAACGCCACGCACAGCAGCACAGGGAGGATCAGGAACCAGGCTTTCTGGTTGACCGGTTTGGTCGTCGTGCTCATGCCGTGATCTCCTCGTTCTGGTAGAAGCAGGTGTGTTCGCCCATGACCTGCAGCCACACGCTGTCTCCCGGGGTTAGCTGTGTGGCATCGGGAGCCAGCCGCGCCTTGACTGTGCGTCCTTCGCGTGTGGCGCTGAGGATTACATGCGTTCCCACATCCTGCACTTGGGTCACGGTCATGGACAGTGCGCCCGGCGCATGGGCTTCGGCCAGACCCACGTACTCGGGACGCACGCCCAACGTGAAGTCGCCATTGGCAAGCGGTCGCGTGTGCGGCAGCGCCACCACTGCACCTACTGTGTGAAAGTCACCATCCGCATTGCGGCCAGGCAAAAAATTCATGCCTGGCGAGCCAATGAAATGGCCCACAAACGTGTGGCTGGGCCGCTCAAACAAATCAGCCGCGGTCCCCACCTGCACCGCCCGCCCCCGTGTCATCACCACCACCTGGTCAGCGAATGTCAACGCCTCCACCTGGTCGTGGGTGACATAAATCAGCGTGAGCTTGAGCTCGTGGTGGATCTGCTTGAGCTTGCGACGCAACTGCCATTTCAGGTGCGGATCAATCACGGTGAGCGGCTCGTCAAACAGCACCGCCGACACATCAGGCCGAACCAGCCCCCGACCCAGAGAAATCTTCTGTTTGGCGTCAGCTGCCAGACCGGCGGCACGCTGGTTGAGCTGGCCGCTCATCTCCAGCATCTCCGCGATGACGCCCACGCGTTTCTTGATCTGGTCGGCGGGCATCTTGCGGTTGCGCAGGGGGAAGGCCAGGTTCTCGGCCACCGTCATGGTGTCGTAGATCACCGGAAACTGGAATACCTGCGCAATATTGCGCTCCTGCGGTGTCGCACGTGTCACATCCTTGCCGTCAAAGCGCACTGTGCCCTGCGAAGGTGCTACCAACCCAGACATGATGTTGAGTAATGTGGTCTTGCCACACCCCGATGGGCCCAGCAACGCGTAGGCGCCACCATCTTCAAAGGTCATCTTCAGAGGCAGCAGGGCGTAGTCGCTTTCCTGCTGCGGGTTCGGCCGGTAGGCGTGGGCCAGATCAAGTTCTATGCGTGCCATATCAGCGTCCTTTGCCGCGCACCGGGGCCAGCAGCAACATGCCCTGCGCGTCGAACACATAGACCTGCGCAGGATTGAAAAAGAAAGTGCAAGGTTGTCCCAGATCGAAGTGGTGCACCCCGGTCAGCTGAGCCACTAGCTCCCCTAATGGCGTTTCGAAGTGCACAAACGTGTCGGTGCCCGAAATCTCGGCCAGCTCCACCGTGCCCACCAGCGCAACATCGCCCTCTTGGGAACGCACCCGCAGCGCGCTGGCACGCATGCCCACCGTCAGCGTGGCCGACCTGGTGGGCGGCAGGGTCAGCTCGATGTGCGGTCCATGGGCCAGTTGCACACCCGTGGCTGCTGCACTGGCAACTAGCAGGTTCATGGGCGGGTCACTGAAAGCACGCGCTACACGGATGGACTGGGGCGCATGAAACACTTCAGATGTAGGTCCGTACTGCAGCAGCTCACCGGCATCCAACACCGCGGTATAGCCACCCAGCAGCAGGGCTTCGCCGGGTTCGGTGGTGGCATAAATCACCGTAGAGCTCCCCGCAGCGAACAGTGCGGTCAACTCGTCGCGCAATTCTTCGCGCAGCTTGTAGTCCAGGTTCACCAGCGGCTCATCCAGTAGCATCAGCGGTGCGCCCTTGGCCAGTGCACGGGCCAGTGCAACGCGCTGCTGCTGGCCGCCCGACAGTTCTGCGGGATAGCGGTCCAGAAACATCTCAATGTGGAGCTTCTCGGCCAACTCGCGCACGCGCTGGTCCACATTCCGGTCACCGCGCAGTTTCAGCGGCGAGGCAATGTTGTCGCGCACCTTGAGTGAGGGGTAGTTGATGAACTGCTGGTAAACCATGGCCACATTGCGCTGGCGCACAGGCATGCCAGTCACATCCACGCCATTCACCCGGACCGCTCCTGCGGTGGGCGTATCCAGTCCTGCCATGATGCGCATCAGGCTGGTTTTTCCCGCCTGGGTTGCGCCCAGCAACACCGTCACAGCGCCGCTGCGCGGTGCGAGGCTCATGTCGTACAGCCAGGTCTGCGGCCCTACTTTCTTGCTGATGCCTTCCAGATTCAACTGCATCACGCCACCTTTTCTTGCCGGGTTTTGACCCCGTGAGTATTTTCGAATTCGAGAATTATTGTTCGTTTTGATTCGTTTTATCTCAGTACTAACCCTATAAATATTCTTTTTGATTCGTTTTACAGTCAAGCCGCCCTGCAGATTCAGGGTACAAACACACAATGACCCCAAACCCCAGACAACTGACTCTGCTCTCTGTCGTCCAGGCACAAGGCTCCGTCACGGTGGAGCAGCTGGCCGAGACCCTGGGCGTCACCCTGCAGACCGTGCGGCGTGATGTGCAGCGTCTGGCCGACGAGGGCCTGCTGGCGCGCTTCCATGGCGGCGTCCGGGTGCCCAGCTCCACCGTAGAGAACATCGCCCACCAGCAACGCGAAAGCCTGAACGCCGAGGGCAAGTCGCGCATTGCGCGCAAGGTAGCTGCTGCAGTCCCCAACGACTGCTCACTGATCCTCAACATTGGCACCACCACCGAGGCCATTGCGCGCGCCCTGCTGCACCACAGCGGCCTGCGCGTCATTACCAACAACCTGAATGTGGCCAGCATCCTCAGCACCACCCCCCGCTGCGAAGTCATCGTGGTGGGCGGTGTGGTGCGGGGGCGTGACCAGGGCATCGTGGGCGAGGCGGCCGTGGACTTTATTCGCCAATTCAAGGTGGATCTCGCCCTGATTGGCATTTCGGGCATCGAGTCCGACGGCACGCTGCGCGACTATGACTATCGCGAAGTCAAAGTGGCCCAGACCATCATTTCGCACGCGCGGGAAGTCTGGCTGGCCGCCGACATCAGCAAGTTCAAGCGCCCGGCCATGGTCGAGGTGGCCACGCTGTCCCAGATCGACCGCCTGTTCACCGATGCTGCACCACCCGACCCGTTCCCCGCACTGCTGGCTGATGCCCAGGTGCGGCTGGATGTCGCACTCTCCTGATTTGGATACTCCATTGCCATGACCTACCTGCTTGCCCTCGACCAAGGCACCTCCAGCTCCCGCAGCATCGTGTTCGACCCCAGTGGCCACACCGTGGCGATGGCGCAAAAGGAACTGACCCAGATCTACCCCCAGCCTGGCTGGGTGGAGCACGATGCCCTGGAAATCTGGCGCATCCAGCTCGCCACGGCGCGCGAGGCGCTGGCCAAGGCCGGCATCACTGCGGCCCAGGTGAAGGCTGTAGGCATCACCAACCAGCGTGAAACCACTGTCGTATGGAACCGCAAGACCGGCCAGCCCATTCACCATGCCATCGTCTGGCAGGACCGCCGGGCCGAGCCCACCTGTGTAGAGCTGCGCGCGCGCGGCCTTGCCGATACCATCCGCGAAAAAACCGGCCTGCTGGTGGACGCCTATTTTTCAGGCACCAAACTCAAATGGATTCTGGACCACGTACCAGACGCCCGCGCCCAGGCAGCCCACGGAGAGCTGGCCTTTGGCACCATCGATAGCTGGCTGATCTGGCAGCTCACCGAAGGCCGGGAGCACGTCACCGATGTCAGCAATGCCTCACGCACCATGCTCCTCAATGTGCACACCAACCAGTGGGACGAAGACCTGCTGGCGGCGCTGGACATCCCCGCCAGCCTGATGCCCCGGGTGCAGGCCTCCGCCTCGCTGTTCGGTGAAGTGGCACCCACTCTGCTGGGCCAGGCCATTCCCATTGGCGGCGTGGCAGGCGACCAGCAGAGCGCCCTGTTTGGCCAGGCCTGCTTCAAGGCCGGCATGGTCAAGAACACCTATGGCACCGGATGCTTCATGCTGATGCACACCGGTGACAACTTCCAGACCTCGCACAACGGACTCATCACCACCAGTGCGGCGCAGCCAACCGCCACGCCCGAATTCGCACTCGAAGGCAGCGTCTTTGTGGGTGGCGCCGTGGTGCAATGGCTGCGCGACGGCCTGCACGCCATTCAGGGCAGCGGTGAAGTGCAAAGCCTGGCGCAAAGTGTGCCGGACTCGGGCGGCGTCATCGTGGTGCCCGCTTTCACCGGCCTGGGTGCGCCCTACTGGCAACCCGACGCACGCGGCTCCATCACCGGCCTGACCCGGGGCAGCACCATTGCCCACATTGCGCGCGCGGCGCTGGAGAGCATCGCCTTCCAGAGTGCCGCCCTGTTGCAGGCCATGAGTCGGGACGCCATCAGCGCAGGGGGGGCACAGGTGTCGGAGCTGCGGGTGGACGGCGGCGCCTGCGTGAACGACCTGCTGATGCAGTTCCAGGCCGACCTGCTGGGCATTCCGGTCGTGCGCCCCGCCATCACCGAGACCACCGCCCTGGGTGCCGCCTACCTGGCTGGTCTGACCACCGGTGTTTACCAGAGCACGGATGAGCTGACCGACCTGTGGAAGGCCGAGCGCCGTTTCCTGCCGACGCTGCCCAGCGAGCGCGCCCAGGAGCTGATGGAGCGCTGGGAGCACGCGGTACGCCAGACAGTGCTCTAGGCGCCAGAGTGCGCCCCTTGCTTTGGATAGACTCTGACGCTCCACAGACAGAACCTGAAAGAATGACCATGGGCAAACGCATTGCGTTCATCGGCGGCGGCAATATGGCCAGCGCCATCATCGGCGGCCTGCTCCGCCAGGGATTTGCGCCCGGCCAGATCGACGTGGTTGAACCCTGGGCCGAGGCCCGCGAACGCCTGCAGAAGGATTACGGCGTCGTCGCCCAGGCCGAAGCAGGCGCGTTCCTGGCTGCCGCCGACATGGTGGTGTGGGCGGTCAAGCCCCAAACCTTCAAGGAGGCAGCTACCCAGGTGCGCGCCCACAACACCGGCGCCCTGCACCTGAGCGTAGCCGCCGGCATCCGCAGTGACAGCATTGCCCAGTGGCTGGGAACCGAGCGGATCATCCGCACCATGCCCAACACCCCTGCGCTGATTGGCAAAGGCATGACCGCCCTGTTTGCCCGTCCCGCCGTGACGCAGGCCGACAAGGACTGGGCCGGTGAAGTCATAGCCACCACCGGCGCCTTCCTGTGGCTGACCGCCGAAGACCAGCTCGACGCGGTCACCGCCATTTCCGGCTCCGGCCCGGCTTACATGTTCTATTTCATGGAGGCCATGACCGACGCCGGCGCCCAGATGGGACTGGACCGCGCGCAGGCCTACCAACTCGCTGTGGCCACCTTCATCGGCGCAGGTGAACTGGCCCGCGCATCCACCGAGCCGCCCGAAACCCTGCGCGCCAAAGTCACTTCCAAAGGCGGCACCACCTACGCCGCGATCACTTCGATGGACGAGAGCGGCATCAAGGCCGCCTTTGCCAAAGCGCTGTTTGCTGCGCAGAAGCGGGCCACCGAACTGGGCAACGAATTCGGTGGATCCTAGAGAAAAATCTGGCTTCAGCCCTCGTCCAAAAAGCACCAATAGCTATATTTTTAATAGCAATCAACTAAAAACCCAGGAAACACACCATGACCGAACTTGTCACCTACAGCCTCAACGACGGCATTGCCACCCTCACTCTGGCCAATGGCAAGGTCAACGCCATTTCGCCCGACCTCATGGCGTCGTTCAACCGCGCGCTGGACCAGGCAGAACAGGACAAGGCCGTTGTCATCGTGACGGGGCAGCCTGGCATCCTCAGTGGCGGCTACGACCTCAAGGTGATGATGACCGGCCCCCAGGCAGCGCTGGACATGGTGGAGATGGGCTCAAGGCTGGCGCGGCGTCTGCTGGCACACCCTTTTCCGATCATCATGGCCTGCCCCGGGCATGCCATCGCCAAAGGAGCCTTCCTGTTGCTGTCAGCCGACTATCGGCTGGGTGTGGATGGCGCGTTCAATATCGGCCTGAATGAAGTAAAGATTGGCATGACGCTGCACCAGGTCGGCATTGCGCTGGCCCGCGACCGCCTGACGCCCGCGGCCTTCCAGCGCTCGGTGAACAACGCAGAAATGTTCAACCCGCAAGGCGCGCTGGCGGCCGGCTTCCTGGACCAGGTGGTGCCCGCCGATCAGTTGATGACGACGGCCACCGCCATGGCCCAGCAACTCAAGGGCCTGAACATGGCGGCCCACAAGAAAACAAAGCTCAAAGTGCGCAAGGCGTTGCTGGACACACTGGACGCAGCGATTGAAATCGACAAGGTCACCGGACTGAACTAGGCGCAGCATCCTGCGTCAATGGCAGCACCTCCACCGGCACCCCATTGAGTGCGGCATTGCCGGTGAGATGGTCAACCAATAGTTCGTCGGTCACATCATTGGCGCTCACGCCAGCATAGGCACTAGCCACGCGGGTCTGGGCCCCGGTTTGGTGTGGCCCCAGCCGTGCGGCAGGCTGACCACGCCAGGGCGCAGGTCTTCCGTGAGCGCAAGCTCAGCCTGCACACTGCCGGTGCGGGAACGCAGCAGGACGGTGTCTCCATGGAACACGCCACGCGCTGCCGCATCGTCGGGATGCATTTGCAGGGTGCAGCCCGCAGGCCCTTTGACCAGGCGGGTGAAATTGTGCATCCAGGAGTTGTTGCTGCGCACATGGCGTCGGCCAATCAGCACCAGACCCGATGGACGGCTACCCCCGGCAACGGGCAGGTCAGCGCGCTGCGCCAGTACCCGCTGCAACTCACGCACGAACAATTCCGGCGCAGCCTGCACCTTCTTGTCGCTGGTGTAGAGCGCCTGCGGCAGGCAACTTTGCAGCGGCCCCAGATCCACCGTGGTATCCGCCTGGCGCAGCGAGTCCAGACTCAGCGCCTTGCGCTGCGGCCCCAGGCGCAGTGCCAGCGCCAGCAGCCGGTCTGGCTTGAGCAACCGCGACGCCGCCAGCCGCAGCGGCCCCGTCAGCGCTCCCAGCCAGCTGCGGTGCCGCTCCACCCGGGCCAGCAACTCGGTGAGGATCTGCCAATCTTCTTTGCCCTGTGCGGGCGTGGCAAACGCAGCAGATGAGTAGCGCGCCACATTGCGCACCTGCACTGCGTTCACCGCCACCTCGAAATGGCTGCGCTCCCAGACCGTGACCGGCGGCAGGATGAGGTTCGCGTGTCGCGTCGATTCGTTGATGTAGAAGTCCACCGTCACGCAAAAGTCGAGTTTTTCCATGGCGGCGTCCAGTCGCGTGCCGTTCGGCGTGGTCAGC
>Ga0209063_1000322_pt1 | contig 37407 bp, 27 predicted proteins | sample KloWWTmeKNB19Kit_FD_187177 | JGI IMG/M metagenome (GOLD analysis project Ga0209063, IMG submission 187177) | Active sludge microbial communities from Klosterneuburg, Austria, studying microevolution and ecology of nitrifiers - Klosterneuburg... | ecosystem: Engineered > WWTP > Aerobic digester >... | reverse complement strand
CAAAACAATAGCTCTTTACTTGTCTTTCAGACCCCGTCAGTACTCTTTAAAAACGGATTTTTCTGAATCGTGTTTTAGGGGGTCAATTTAAATCGGACAACGGGGGTCAATTTGACCGGTTTTTACAACTATACTGTTGAATAGGAGTGATGGCATTTTCTAAGAGCACACTCTTCCACCCGGCTACTGTTGGTTTTGTCCAGTCTGCATATATACGTTTGACGGTAGGTGTCCCCATTTTAGAAATTTCTTCCATCATAGCTTTTACGTTTGCATAAGGTACATTATCTGCATCGATTAGTACCGCAAGTTTGTCATCGGTCATTTTTTTAGTTTAATGTTCTTGTTCGAACGCCTAATGGCTTAAGCATGCTTAAAGGTACTGATGTTTTTTGTTAGTTCTAGCCACTTTTAAGCTCTGTAACAAACTGCATTTATGTTCATCCCGGCTCCAACTGATGCGAAAAGAATAATATCCCCCGGGTTAATTTCATGCCCGGATATTTGATTAGTTCGTATCAAGTGATACAGGGTGGGAATGGTGGCTACAGAACTGTTTCCCAACCATTGAATGCACATCGGCATCACATCTGAAGGGGCTATGGCTTCATAAAGCTTATAGAATCGTTGTACTATTTCTTCATCCATTTTTTCATTGGCCTGGTGAATGATAATCTTTTTCAAATCAGCAATTGGAATATTACTTTTGTCAAGGCACTCTTTCATGGCTAGCGGAACATGCTTTAATGCATACTCATATACCTTTCTGCCTTTCATTTTCATAAAGAGTGTGTTCTTTTCATCTAAATTAAAACAAGTCCCCATGTTAATATAGTTCACCTCCTCCGTGCTATGTGTTTGGGCACAATAACCTAAAATACCGGATGGCTTAGTATTGGTTGCGGTATACTCCATCACAACAGCACCCGCGCCATCACCAAATATCATACTATCGCGGTCACTTGCATCAACGACACGGGAAAGTGTTTCAGCTCCAATCAACAACACTTTACGGGCCATTCCTGCTGCAAACCAGGCATGTGATTGAATTACTGCATGTAACCACCCCGGACAACCAACAAGTACATCGTAAGCTATGCAATTGGGTTGTTGTATGCCTAAAATATGTTTAACTTTACTGGCCAGAGAAGGCACATTCTGCGACTGAGAAACACCGTCAAAAATATCTCCGAAATTATGAGCAACAACAATCTGGTCCAATGTCTCCGGGTCTATCCCGCTATTTATTAATGCTTGCCATCCGGCAGCCGCGGCCATATCGGAGGTGTTAATATGTGGTGCAGCATAGCGGCGTTCGGTAATGCCCGTTATATCCTTAAATTTTTGAATGGTTATTTCCGGAGCGATCAGGATCGGGGTTCGTAATGATTCATAAAACTGGCTGTTAATGAAGTCGTTGTTTCTTTGTATGTGAGTAGGAATATACGCTCCGGTACCGGTAATTAATGATGAGCATTGCATGATGTACTATTTTTATATTAAGGCACTCTGAATCAGCTATACTAGATGGTTGCCTTACTAAAACAGTAGTACAATCAGTAGGGTAATTGATGATGGTTGAATTTAAGCCTTTTTATCGTAAATCTGGTAAAATTATTTGGCAGAATTGTCTCATCCAGTTTTTAGTGTTTATACCTGAAAGGTTTGCTGAAATTTCTTTAGCTATCACTATAGTTGTTTGAAGACGATTTCATCTTGAGTTTGTCAAAAGAAGTCATTTCTGTGCAATGATTGTTGCGAATTTAAATTAAATTACTATCTTCGAATAGATAGGTAGAAAGCGTTGAAAATCGGCTGAAACTCAGTCTTGACGCGCATTTGACACGTATTGTTTACAAAAGATTTATAGCCAAAAAGTGACTAATCCAGTCTCGGGCACGCGAAAAATCTTCTAAATTTTTATTTATATTTTATGGATTATAGAGTCGCTAAAAGTTTCAAGTCCTCATACAAACGGTTCGAAAAAACTCCAGGATAGTTCACCGGACTGTATTTTTTGAATGACTAGCATTTGACTCAGAATCTTTGCATGTTATTGAAATAATACATATTCCCAATCCGGTCTTGGGCACGCTAACAATGCAATTAGGAAATTTCACAAAACCACGACACATATTTGACACTTTAAACTAGATAAGTAAGGTGGGTACAAGTCTGTCCTACGGCACAGATTTAACCGCTTAAGGTTTACGCCGGCGGTCCGAATGATAGCTTTAAAAAGTAGTTCAGAAATTCTTCTAAATTGAACTTTTACCTTTGCAGGTAAAAGTGTAGCAAATGAAAATTTTGATTGTAGAGGATGAACCAGATCTGGCTCGGGATATTGCTGCCTATTTATCCGGTGAAAGCTACTTGTGCGAGTTTGCGGCCAATTATGAGGAAGCACTGGAAAAAATTGACGTTTATAGTTACGATTGCATCTTATTGGATATAATGCTGCCTGGTGGGACAGGAATTAACATACTGGAAGAGTTAAGGAAGCAAAATAAGCAGGATGGCGTAATCATCATTTCTGCTAAAAACGCAATTGAAGATAAAATAAGGGGTTTACAGATAGGTGCAGACGATTACCTAGCAAAGCCATTTCATCTCTCTGAATTAGCCGCTCGCATTCATTCCCTAATTCGAAGAAAGCAGTTTGATACGACTAATATCATAACGCAACACGAATTACAAATTGACCTACTGGCAAAATTAGTTATGGTGGAAGGTCAGGAAGTGCCCCTTACCCGCAAAGAATTCGATCTATTACTTTATTTCGTAAGCAACAAGAATAGGGTTATTTCGAAAGCTGCTATCGCCGAAAAGCTTTCAGGAGACTTGGCGGATATGTTCGATAACTATGACTTTGTATATGCCCACGTCAAGAATCTCAAACGTAAGTTGCAGGAAGCCGGTTACGGCAACTACCTGAAAACAATTTATGGTTCAGGATATAAATGGGAAATATGAGCAAGTTATTAAACCGTTCGTTAAAAAACACAATTGCATATTCAGCTATAGTTTTAGCCTGCAGTATTCCTGTATATTACTTTATACTCAGCGAGTTGTGGCGCTATGAAATGGCAGAGCATAATATTACCCTTTCCCCGGAGGCCGGAAGAGAGGACAGCTTTCTTATTATCGGCACAGTTACCATGCTTACCGTTCTTTTTTTCGGTCTATTGATCGCCGGGCTTATCCTTGTCAATCGTAGGAGTTCAGGCAAGCTGTGGCGCCCGTTTTACAGCAGCCTTGAGAAAATCAGGAATTTCGATTTGACTCAGCAGACTCCGGCGTTCGAACCGACAAATATTGCGGAGTTTGAAGAATTGAATGAGCAGCTTCATAAGCTGATTGATCGCGCCACAGTTGCATATAAGCAGCAAAAAGAGTTTACCGAAAATGCATCCCATGAATTACAGACACCGCTTGCTATTCTTACAAACAAAGTAGATATTTTACTGCAAAGCGACGGCCTCACTGAAAAGCAATTTCATATTGCTGAAGAAATGTACAAAGCGCTTATCAGAAGCTCGCGGATTAATAAGAATCTTTTGCTGCTTGCAAAAATCGAAAACGGCCAGTTTGATAAGTCTGAAAGTATCAGCATTCGTACTTTATTGGGCCAAAGTATGGAAGTGCTGCAGGAGTATTTCGCCGAAAAGAAAATAAGTGTAGACCTCAATATTCACACAGATGTCGAAATACAAGCCAATTGTGACTTGACTGAAGTGCTACTCAACAACCTCTTGATGAACGCTATTCGCCATACACCTGCTGGCGGCGTAATAAGAGTGATACTATCAGTATTGAAGCTTGAGGTAAAAAATTCTGGAGAACACGCGCTAAATCCCGATCTATTATTCAAAAGATTTTCGAAAATGTCAGCCGACAATGCCGGCAGCGGGTTGGGCTTGTCCATCGTCCAAGAAATATGCAAACTCCACGGATGGGAGGTTAAATATAGATTTGAAAATAAAGAACATATTTTCACAGTGTTATTTTAAGAATTTCTAGAATCCCGGATGTGGCAATAAAAATTAATGGCAAAAACTAAACCGGTCGCGGGACGTGTATTACTGTGTACTAGCCGATAATTACGATTTACGTATGCGATAATTCTAAATTTCTTCTAAATTGGGCACGTTCTTTATCCCCATAAACGGATAACGGATGAGTATTAGGAAGAAATTTGCAGATTTATTTAGTAAATCGGCAGGCAGATATGCTGCGTTATTTACAGTGTTATGTGTCTATACATCACTGTCATTTGTTACAAGGACTATTTTATTTATAGAATCTGCTAAAGATGTGGATTTTAATCTTGCCCATCTTTTTAGGGTATTTGTTACAGGATTGGGCTTTGACATTGCCATTGGGCTGTCATTTCTCTTGCTTTATGCGGTTTATCTTTTACTGTTTCCCAGAAGGTGGGTTGGTTCATTAGCCGATAAGATATTTACTTACGGATACCTATTCCTCGTGCTGGTCATCATGTTCTTTAGCTTAATGGCGGAATTTCCTTTTTGGGACGAATTTGGCGTAAGGTTCAATTTTATCGCAGTGGATTACCTGATCTATACTTATGAAGTGATTTCCAACATCAACCAGTCATATCCCTTGCCACTAATCATTGTAGTTTTATTGGTTTTGGTGGCAGCTACCCTTTTGCTGCTATATAAAACAGGAATTTTTAAATATACTTTTTCCAGCAAACAGTCCGTAGGCTTAAGAGCCTATTATATCGTTCCTATATTGATCATTACAATGTTACTGCTGTGCGTAATGAAAAACAAACAGGCGGATTTCAGCAATAATCTTGTAGTAAATGAACTGGGCAAAAATGGCGTGTTTTCGTTCTTTGCTGCATTCAGGTCGAACGAACTGGATTACGATACGTTCTATCCCACAGTAGATGACAAACAAGCATATACTATATTGAAAAAACTGCTTTTACAGGAAAATCAGCAGCACACTTCCATGCAATGGGACAATATCAGCAGGATAACAAAAGGAGAAGATGAAATCCGTCCCAATATTATCCTGGTAGCGATCGAGAGCTTTAGCGGGGACTTTCTAAAAGCCTTCGGCAATAACAATGATATTACACCCAACTATGACAGCCTTACCAACCAAAGCATTTTTTTTACCAACCTATATGCAACAGGTACCAGAACCGTGAGGGGAATGGAAGCGCTCACACTTTGCGTTCCGCCAACACCGGGTAACAGCATTGTAAGACGACCAGGCAATGACCATATTTTTTCCATTGCTACAATACTAAAGCAAAAGAACTATCATCCATATTTCATTTATGGTGGCGATGGTTATTTTGATAACATGAACAATTATTTTGGTGGCCAGGGTTTTGATATTGTAGACCGGGACAGGGGAAACCCTCTATCTGAAGATATTGATACGCATAGGTACAATATACCAACTAATGAGGTGAGTTTTGAAAATGCGTGGGGAATTTGTGACGAAGATCTGTATAAGCAAGCAATCAAATACGCTGACAAAAGTAGCAACGCTAATACGCCTTTCTTTCAATTTGTAATGACAACATCCAACCACAAACCTTACACTTTTCCTGAAGGTAGGATTAATTTGCCACAGGGTGACAGGAACGCAGCCGTAAAATATACGGATTATGCGTTAGGGAAATTCTTAGCCGAAGCTCAACAAAAACCGTGGTTTAAAAATACGGTCTTCTTAATCGTAGCAGATCATTGCGCCAGCAGTGCCGGTAAATGGGAAATTAATATCGACAAGCACCATATACCTGCAATAATTTATAACCTGCCGCACGAACCGGGAAAAATAGGCAGGTTAGTATCACAGATAGACTTGATGCCCACATTATTCGGGTATCTGCACTGGAACTATAGTACAGCCTTGTACGGGAAAGATATTAACCAGGTGAAGGCGGGGGAAGAGCGGGCATTTATCGGCAATTACAGAACATTAGGCTTGCTCAAAGCAAACCTCTTTACGCAAATCGATGATCGTAAAAGAGTAAAACAGTTCAGTGTATCGGACAGGGATAAATCCCTCTCTGTAACCCTAACCCAAAACAAGGAGCTGGTGGCAGAAACTATCGCCTATTATCAGACAGCCAGTAAACGGTTTAAAAATGGGAAAATGAAAGAAAAAAAATTTTAACTCCTGCAATTTTTTTATGGCTAAAGTAACGATCACTACTTTACTTGCATTGTTTTTTATTGCTACGTTAAATGCACAGGTGCGGGACAGTACAAGAGTTATTGATACTATTTCAATTCAAAAGGAACGATTCAAAATTCGTAAGCTGTACATTCCTGTTGCATTAATGGGTACGGGTCTTGCTTTCAACAGCAATCGCCCGGAATCATTTAAAAACGAAATTGCTGAGGAACGTAACGAACATTTCCTACATTTTGGTACCAGTGTTGACAACTATTTGCAGTATAGCCCAATTGCAATAGCTTACGGTCTTGACGCATTAGGTGTAAAATCAAAAACAGATTTGGCAAACCGGACAGCGATTTTGTTGAAAGGTGGCATTATAAATGCAGTGCTGGTAACCGGCTTAAAAAAGGCATCTCACCAGCTTCGGCCTGATGGTTCCAATTATTTATCCTTTCCTTCCGGCCATACGGCAAATGCGTTTGCGGCGGCCACCTTTCTAAGTGAAGAGTATAAGTACAAATACAAATGGATGCCTTATGCGGCTTACAGTATAGCAGGCAGCGTGGGTATTTTAAGAATGGCTAATAATCGGCATTATATAAGTGATGTATTAGTAGGTGCAGGCATCGGTATTCTTTCAATGAAGTTAAGTTATTGGACACACCAATACAAGTGGGGTAAAAAAAGACACTGACTTCTTTTTCTAAATTCCTTCCAATTCTCAATATAGCTTGCAGTAAAACGCAATGAAGCAATTAAACAAAGTAGCGTCCATCTCACTGTTGTTTTGGTTAATGGAAATTGTAGCTACTACATTAGGAGAAACGCTCGGTGATTTTATTTCAATGACATTAAACCTGGGGTACGTTGCAGGTATTTTAATAACTTCAATCATTTTCTCTATCATTCTATTGGTTCAGCTTTCAGCAGAACAGTATATGCCTTTAAAATATTGGCTTGTCATTATTGGCACAACTACATTAGGTACAGAAATCTCCGATTTCATGGATAGAACTTTAGAGGTAGGCTATTTTTTCGGAAGTATTATTTTGGTTTTCTGCCTAATAATTACCCTTTTTTTATGGTACAAAGAATTTGGAAGCCTTGAGGTGTATCCCGTTTCTGAAAAGAGAAAAGAAATGTTTTATTGGACGGCAGTATTGTTTTCAAATAGTTTAGGGACCGCATTTGGCGACTTTTTGAGCGACAGTATGGGATTAAGTTATTTAAACGGGGCCTTGATCACAGGATCAATAATTTTAGTCATAGTGTTACTTCACTATTTCACAAAACTAAATCGGGTATTACTTTTTTGGATAGCATTTATTTTTACAAGACCATTCGGTGCCACTTTCGGCGATTTTCTCACCAAGCCAATGGTTAAAGGTGGCTTGGACATAGGGACGTTGAACGCTTCCGTCGTTTCCCTGCTTTTAATGGCAGTATTGATACCGTCTCTCACGCCAGGAATCAAAAAGAATCAACTAGGTGACACTTTGTTGTAATTCTAATTTTCTTCCAAATCAGTTGTGAATATTGTGCGTCAAAATAAACATAAAATTCAAATTGATGAAAAAGTTAGTGTTTCTATTGGCTGCAGTGGCAAGTGTGTCACTGGCCAATGCACAAAAACTTTCGGAAAAAGCAGTTCCGGAAGCGGTTCAATCAGCTTTGCAAAAAAACAATCCCAATGCAAAAGAAGTAAAATGGGAAAAAGAAAAGGGCAACTACGAAGCAGGATTTGAAGTATCAAAAACCGATCATTCCGTATTGATTGACGCTTCGGGAAGCATTATCGAAACAGAAGTGGAAATCAGCATTGATGCACTTCCCAAGAACGCTAGAACCTATGTTACCCAAAAATATCCGGGCAAAAAAATCAAAGAAGCAGCAAAAATTACTGATGCCAAAGGAGTAGTTACTTACGAAGCAGAAGTAACCGGTAAAGATTTGATTTTTGATGCATCAGGCAAATTCTTAAAAGAGATTAAAGATTAAGACGATGAATAAAATACGGTTGTTTTTTGTACTCATTTCAATAATAGTTGCTTCAGTTACTTCTGCTCAGGTATCATTCGTTACCATTTCAGGGGTCGTAAAAAGCAAGGCAGATAAATCGGCTCTTCCTTATGTAAATGTAGTAGTAAAAACCGAAAAAGACAGTGCTTTTGTATCAGGTACAGTTACCAATGATGAGGGGCGGTTTTCTATTGCGAATATTAAACCTGGAAACTATCGTTTAGAGGTCTCGTTTATGGGATTTGAGGAGAAAAAACAACCGTTATTTGTCGGAAGCCTTTCACCATTTTTAGATATCCCTGTTATCGAGTTGGAAGAAACATTAACGACTTTGGAAGGCGTGATTGTTTCCGCAAAAGCAAGCGATTTGAGCACCAAGCTGGACAAGAAAATTTACTCCGTTGCTGACAATATCAGTCAAAACGGAGGTTCGGTCTTACAAAGCATGCAAAACTTGCCCGGTGTTACGGTACAGGATGGCAAAGTACAATTAAGGGGTAATGATAAGGTTACAGTTCTCATTGATGGCAAGCAAACTGCCTTAACGGGTTTTGGCAGCCAAACAGGACTTGACAATATACCTTCGTCCGCCATTGATAAAATAGAAATTATCAACAACCCCTCTTCAAAGTATGATGCCAACGGCAATGCAGGAATCATCAACATCATTATGAAGAAGAATAAGCAGAACGGCTTTAATGGTAAGGTAGGTTTGACTTCGGGTTTGGGTTCACTTTGGGTACGGAAAGAAAATTTACCGACAATCAGACCTCAATATACAGTGACTCCAAAGATTAATCCATCGCTATCGTTGAACTACAGAAAAGATAAGTTAAATATCTTTTTGCAGGCAGATAACCTGTATACTGAAACGCTAAATAAAAATGAGTTTGTAACAAGGCACTATGACGACGGAACGGTTATCAATTCCCAACTGAAGCGGAACAGGAATACCAATTTCCTCACCACTAAAGCAGGTGTAGATTGGAACATTGACGAGCAAAATACCCTGACCGTTTCAGGAATGTACGGTAGTGAGAAAATCATCGATCGTGGCGACCAGCCGTTTTTTAACGGAGATTTTTCACAACGCTTACGTCTTTGGCAGTTTTTGGAAGACGAATTGAAGACAACGGCGATGGGTGGCGCAGCTTATCAACACAAGTTTAAAGAACCTGGTCATTTGTTGAACATCGGTTTCAACTATACCTTTCACAGAGAAGATGAGCAATATTTTTACGACAATTACCTGCCCTCCTCCGCGGGAACAGATGCTTTTAAACTTCTATCAGACGAACAGGTATATGATTTCAATATCGACTACATCAAGCCTTTAAAATATGGACGTATTGAAACAGGTATCAAGTTACGCAATAGAAGCATTCCAACCAATATGGAGTTCAGACCCGGAGTCAATTCTGTTTTGGACATGTATGCCGGAGGCTGGGCAAACTATAAAGAATTAATACCCGCATTGTATGGTAACTATGTTTTTGAAAATGAAAAGTGGGAAGCAGAATTGGGCTTGCGTATGGAGTACGTAAAAATCCAGTATGACGTTAACCCCAACCATAGCACCTACAAAAGCGATGGCTACAACTATACGCAGCCGTTCCCGAATATGAGGGTGGCTTATAAGCTGAACGATAACAATAAACTTTCAATATTCTATAACCGCAGGGTGGACAGACCCAATGAGGTGGACATTCGTATTTTTCCGAAATATGATGATGCCGAGATTATCAAGGTCGGGAATCCTGCACTACGACCGCAGTTTACCAATTCCATAGAGCTAGGTTATAAGAACACCTGGAACAGCGGTTACTTCTATTCCGCGCTGTACCACCGTTTTGCTAATGGGACCATCACGAGAATTTCAAGCACGGTTCCAGGGAGCACTCTGATATATGCTATATTCCAAAATGCAGGCGTAAGTTACAACACAGGCGTAGAAGCCATTTTAAATCAAAAGATTTCTGATGTTTACTCCTTCAATATAAACTGGAGTATTTACAGAAATCAAATCAATGCTTTTACTGTGCAGAATTTGTATCCAGAACCTAACAACTTTTCGGCTGACCAGCAATCAGCAATATCGGGCAACCTGAAACTGAACAATACTTTCCGTTTTGGTAAAGAATGGAATGCGCAACTAACAGCCGTTTATTTAGCACCTGATATTATTCCCCAGGGAAAAATACTATCAAGATTTTCGATTGATGCCGGCATAAAAAAATCCGTTCAAAAAGGTAAAGGGGAGCTTTTTTTTAATGCTACCGACTTATTAAATACGATGGTTATTAAAAGAAAGATTCAGGGCATTGGCTTCAATTACACAAGCGATGATTATTATGAAACCCAGGTTATCAGATTGGGGTACAGTTACAAATTTTAAAATCAATGGCAGAGGAAGAACGCTTGATGAGATCGCATACGCGTTGCTGGATCTGGCTTCCGACGAATCGACCTTTACTACGGGGGCGGAATTTGTTATTGACGGAGCGGCTACTGCCTTTTAGCCGAGGCGCAACAAAGGGTGCCTCTTGCAAGTTCAATTTACGGGAGAGACAACACCAGATTTTGGCATACAGAAATGTATATACTCCCATACATAACAATTGTTAACTTTCGATAATGTTGATATTTTTTTGACATTTTTGGTAGTGATGACAAAGCGGTCTGCAGTCATTAATCCCCGATACTAGAACACAGATTAGCGTCGCCTGGCAGACGGGAGCAACTGCAAGCATTTTGGGAAGCCTAGTTACATAACCGCGGATAAAAAATACGTGACGTTAACTGTATTGTAGGATGTCAAATCAAATATGTATAAACCTTTGGATGTGGCTTACCGTCTAATTTCGGTTATTAAATTGTTTGCGTTTCGCTATAACTCATCTGATTTTAGGAAAATAGACGCTACACTAAACTCAACGGGCTCCATTAATTCAATTTCGTCACATTTTTAGGGGCTTTGTGCTTTCTAACGAGGTGATACACGGTAATATCTTCGTTTAAATAAATCGGCCAGGCGCTTACTAAAGATTTGGAACGGTTACACTTGCGGCGGCGTTGTATCTGCCATGAAAGCCGCATTAACTTTGCTTTTTGTTGTTGCTGCATACGGGTTGTTTTTATTTGTTTTCTAATACTCGGCCTATGGCCTCGTCTTCAACCTCGTAGCTACCTGTCCTTAAATCAGTACTTGGGAAAAGCAAGGTTTTTGAAAAATTTTTACTACCCCCGCCAACAACCCGCCGAAGGCACTAAATGGGGTGGAGAAAAATTTTACAAACCCGTGGCCAGCAAAAGAAGTGACAGCGATCCTTCTTTTGCGCAGACCTTGCTTTTACTAAGGAATGTTTAAGATATTCGCGACAGAAGGTCGCAGACGATCCGTAGGATGGGATATTATTGCGCTGGGCAGAGAATATTTCCGGTGAAAGGAAAAAAGATAATAGAAAAGAAAAGCTGATAGCAGTACTAAAGTACAAGAGTGTGACACAACTAAAGCATCATAGTAGTACTAAGGCTGGCTAAAAATATATTGGTTTTTCTCAAAAAGTCGGTCGCCTACATTTGCCCCAAGGTTAGTGCATTGGGAAAAATAAGAACGATATTGCAGTTTTTACAAATACCTTGTAATTAGTTGTTAATAACTTATTATGTGAATACCGCTAAAAAAATGGTTCCATTTAAGAATAACAAAAATTTACTTTTTTATATTATTTTGCTTCATTGCAAAATTACTTGGCGTTTCACCAAAGTGTTTATGAAAGTCTCTTGAAAAATTAGATTGTATGCTGTAACCTACCATCATAGCCACTTCGTTGATACGTACATTTCCTTCAGCGAGTATTTCTGCCGCCTTTTTAAGGCGGGTTACATGTATCAGCTCGTTAGGTGTAAGGTCTGACAGCCCCTTGATCTTCCTGTATAAAGTAGGCCGGCTCATGTTCATTAACCTGGAAAGTTCGTCTACGTTTAAATCAATATCAGAAATATTATCGTATATAACTTTGTTAAGATGAGCAATAAAATCTTTATCTGTTACAGAAATGTTGATACCTTTTAAATGAGATACAGGCAAGGTGGTAAAATATTCTTTAATAATTTTTCGATTGTTAAGGATACTCCGTATCTGGGCCATTAAAAATTCCATTGCAAAAGGCTTTTCAATATATACATCGGCGCCGGTTTCAAGCCCCTCTATTTTAGCGTTCAGCGCATTTTTTGCGGTAAGAAAAATAACAGGAATATGGCTGTATTGAATATCAGTCTTAATTCTTTTACATAATGCAATACCGTCCATTACCGGCATCATAATATCTGTGATCACTAACTGCACATTATTGCTATCTATAACATCCAGGGCTTCCGAGCCGTTTGTAGCTTTCAGAATAGTATAGCTTGTGTTGAGTTCTTTATTGAGGTAGGCCAGTATTTCTTTATTGTCTTCTACAAGCAGAATAACAGGCTTTACTGTTTCGGCCATGTTGTCGGCTGTTTCGTAACTTTCTTCCATATCGCTGCTTTCATCAGGCAATGATGTGAGGTCTAATGCCTGGCTCTGCAGTATCGGGATGGACAGGAGGAAGAGGTTTTTGTTCGGCTCTTCTGTAATAATCAGCGATAAAGTTCCTTTATGCAATTCTGCCAGTGAGCGGGAGAGCGGCAACCCAATGCCTGTTCCCGTGTCTTTGTCTGATTCATTCATGCGGTAAAAGGGCTCAAATACCTTTTCCTTTTTATCAGCAGGTATTTTATTGCCGTCATTTCTGAATTCAACATTAAACATAATATCGTCACTGTTAAATGGCAGCAGTTTAATATTCACTTCTGAAGCTGCATATTTAATAGCATTGTGAATCAAATTGGTAAATATTTTTTTCAGCGCTTCTTCATCCACTATAGCTGTAAGGCTCATCCTTGGCATCATGAGCTCATATTTCAGTGATTTATCCCTGGCCAGGTACTTCAGGTCGTTAAACACTTCGCTTAAAAGCGCGTTAATGTCTGTTTTAGTAAATGTAAGGCTCATATTATCAGTTTCTGCTTTTCTAAAATCTAATAATTGATTGGTAAGCTGTATAAGGCGCGATGTATTTTTTTGCATCAGGGTAAGGTCACTGCTGGTTTCTTTATCAGTAAATCCTTGATTGGTTATTATCTTGTCAAGCGGCATTTTTATAAGTGTCAGTGGCGTTCGTATTTCATGGGCCAGGTTAGTGAAAAACTCTAGCTTGAGGTTGTATATTTCCCGCTCTTTTTTCCTTTCGTAGATGTCCATACGTCTTGTATTATTAGCCTTCATTAAAAGCAGGTAGTATCTTAAAACAAGAAAGGTTACCGTTCCAATTCCCAATACATAAAAAACGTATGCCCATGAGGATGACCACCAGGGTGAAGCAACAAGGATATTTAATACTGTTTCCCTGGGATTCCACAAGCCGTTGTTGTTGGCCCCTTTGACTTTAAACCTGTAAGAACCGGGAGGCAATTTGTTATAGTAAATTTTTTGATGGCCAATAAAGTTTGTCCAGCCTTTGTCATAACCTTCCATGATATAGCTATAGGTATTACTTTCAGGAGATATGAAGCTCAAGGCAGCTATGTCAAAGCTAAGGTTAGCGCTGTCATAAGGTAAGCGCAGAGCCTGCGTATATAAAACTGATTGCTTCAACAGGCCGGAAGCACTAATAACCGGTTCTTTATTATTAACCAGCAGATTGGTAATATATACCGGAGGAATAACTTTGTTTTTGATGAATGCAGCCGGTTTAAAGCTGATCATTCCTTTTGTAGTGCCAAAGAAAAGCCTGCCATCACTGTCTTTATAAGAAGAGTTATAGTTGAATTGCTCTGTAGGTAAGCCATCAGTAGCTTTAAATAGGGTCATTTGGTCTGATTGCGGATGTAGCCGGATCAATCCTTTTGCGGAGGATATCCATAAATGATGGCTCTCATCCTCTTCAACCCTGTACACTTGGTTGTCCGGGAGCCCTTCTTCTGTTGTATAATTGGTAAACTTTCCGTTGCGTTCATATTTACTTAAACCACCTTCAGTGCAGAACCAGAAATTACCCTGGTGATCTTCGTAAAGACTATTTACATTATTACTTACCAGGCTGTTCTTGTTTTTTGCTTCTGACCGCAGGTTGATGAAAGTATTTGTAGTTTGGTTGAATATATAAACACCATTGCCATAAGTTGCTATCCACAACATCCCGTCGCTTCCTTCCCGTACGCTTTGCACCTGGAAGTAAAGATGAGGAAACCGTATAAAACGGTCATTTTTCCTGTCATATTTAAACAATCCGTTCCAGGTACTAACAATGATTTCGTTCTTTTTTGTTTTGTAAAGGGAAACAATAAAGTTCCCGTTCAATCCACTTCCTTCAGGATCGCTGTCGTAGTGCCTGATAACTTTTCCGGTTTTAATATCCATTACATCAAGCCCACGTTCAAGGGTGCCTATCCATAGCTCATCGTTGCAGGCTACCAGGCCGTGGATGTTATTGTAAGCTATACTGCCTTTTTTGCTGTCAGCACGATAATGGGTGATTTTTCCTGTAAGGGTGTCTATTTTATTTAAACCTTCATCTTCGGTACCTATCCACATATTGCCGTACCTGTCCCTGCATATTTCATGTATTAAATTGCCTGAAATGGAGCTGGGCCCTGTATCAGGCATGTATTTTCTGAAATTATTGAGTTGCTCGGAGAAATAGTTCACACCTCCAAAGAATGTACCTATCCACATTCCTCCCTCCCTGTCCTTGCAGAAAGAGTGCACCGCATTATCAGAGAGACTGTAAGGATTATTTGTCTCTTTTCCAACCCTATCCACTTTATCCGTCTTTAAATTATAAATATAAATTCCGTTTTCGGTACCCACCCAAAACAGGCTGTCATTTTGTGCCATAAACCTGTGTACCTGTACTCTCTTTATATCAGGTTGTTTTGCAAAAATATTTTTCAGCTTTCTTTCATGAAGGTTTGCAATATATACTTTGTCAAAAGTGCCTATCAGCAACAGGCTGTCGTTTATATTATAAATATCCTGTATTTGTGTAAGTCCCTCAGCTTCTTTAAAGGCAGGCAATTTATGAACTGCAGACTTACCGGAAGCCAGGTTAATCTGCTCAATACTGCCATCGGAAAGTGCTGCAAATAATATACGCTGAGTGTTGTTAGTGGTGATGGTAATAACAGATGATTGGGTTTTCCGGTAGTCAACAGTCTTTTTCCGGGTATCATACCTGTAAAGTGCAAAATCACATATCATCCAGAGATCATTACCAGCCGCTTTTATATATCTTACTTCTCTAGCAGGTATTTTATCAAGCAATGAGAAACGTTCCTGCATGCTGTTGTAGATATAAGCTCCTTTGGCAGTTCCTACCCATAAATTACCCTTACTATCCTCACACAGACTGTGTACTGAAGAGCTGCCAATGCTGCCGGTGTCATTTTTTTTGTATCTGAAAACCTTAAAGTTTTTCCCGTCAAATCGGTTCAGCCCGTTTCTGCTGCCAAACCATAAAAAGCCCTGTTTATCCTGAAAAATACAATTAATAGTGTTGTTTGATAAACCGTTGCTAACCTGGTAGTTTTTAAAATAGAGCGGCTGAGCCTGTAAATAACCCCGTACAAGCAAATAGCAAACAGCGAATATGATGGAGTACTTCTTCAATCATCAACCTTACAGGACTAAAATAATTAATAAAACGGCAAAAAAATCAAATTGAGACACTGTGATATAAAATTGAGATGCTGTGATTGAGCTTAATTATCGGGGTATATGAATTTTGTAAGCAGACGATTGAAATGCGATTGCTTCCTGTTATGTACAGATAGTTGCTGTTTTATCAACAAAGTGTAACAATACATTTCAGCCGCTTTAAAGATTGCTTACAATAGGCTTGCATAAATACAATTAAAACTCAGGTTATGATCCACAAACCACTATTATTTTTATTATTCAGCTGTTTTTGCCTGCTGATGATACAAACTACTGCATGGGCGCAGATCAGGGAGGTGAAAGGAACCGTTACGGATTCGGCAGGAGCACCGCTTCCGTCTGCATCCGTAAATGTCAAAGACTCAAAAACAGGAACGGTAACCGGTAAAGATGGTTCCTTCTTCCTCAATGTACCTCAAACCGCCACTACTTTAGTTATTTCTTCTATTGGTTATGAAACCAGGGAAGTGCCTGTTTCTGATGGGCCTGTTAACGTATCACTGAATCCTGCCAGTACAGACCTTGCAGTAGTAACAGTGGTATCAGTAGGGTATGGAACGCTGGACAAAAAAGAAGTGACCAGCGCTATTACCCATTTAAGCGGTAAAGATCTTAACGTATTTGGCGGTAATGCCGTGCTCAATTCCATGCAGGGAAAAGTGGCAGGGTTGAACGTGGTAAATACGGCGCCCTCCGATCCTAATGCCAGTCCCAGCATCCAGTTGCGTGGTGTATCATCAAGAAATGCAGGCCTGGGCCCATTGTACGTAATAAACGGAGTGCCTGGTGGAAATGTGGATAATCTGAACCAGAACGATATTGAGTCCATTGATGTGCTGAAAGGCGGTGCGGCTTCAGCTATTTATGGTACGCGCGGCAGCAACGGTGTTATTATTATCACCACAAAGAAAGGTACAAGCACTTCTTATGCTATGTACGATGGCTATACAAGTTTTGACCTGCCCACCAATCAGGTAAAAGTGTTGAGTCCTGAAGAATTTGTAGCACACAATCGCGGAACCAACTACGGCGCTAAAACAGATTGGTTTAAGTCTGTAAGCAGGAACTATGCGTTCAACCAGAAACATACCCTGCAGTTTGCCGGAGGCAGCGCTAAAACAAACTATATTGTATCATTTGACTACCGGAATGCTACAGGCCTCGATTTAAGGTCAGACAAGCAGGAATATGGCGCAAGGCTCAATCTTACCCATACTTCTGCCAACAATTTATATACGGCTACGGTTAATATCGCCCCGCGTTATCTGAAATCTAATAACGCAAGTTATAACGCCTTTAACCAAAGCCTTACCTTAAATCCTACGCTGCCCGTTCACGATACGCTAAATCCTAACAGGTTCTTATTTATTAACACAGGCTTTACCGGTGCTTATAACCCCGTAGAAGAATTGAAAACCGTGCTGAGCGGAACAGAGGGCAAGTACCTGGACTGGAACGCATCTTTTAAGCTCAACCTGACACAAAACCTGTATTCGCAGATTACACTTGGCCAGCAATCCAATGATTTTTTTGATTTTGGATTTACACCATCCTATAATACAGGAGCAATCAATGGTAATAATGGCAGAAATTCTGCAAACAGGAACTATAATAAAAACGATCAGTATGTTTTTGAATGGATAGGGAATTATAAAAGGAATATCAAACTGCATAGCTTTAACCTGATGGGTGGTTATTCATACAATTACTTTGTTAGTTCCGGAATGAACGCCGGTAATCAGAATTTCCCTTCTGATGTTTTAACCTATAACAACCTGGGGACAGGCCAGTATAATATACCCATCCCCACCAATCCACAGCCGGGCGATTATACTTTCAGAACCGTAGGCTCTTATAAAAACGACTCGAAGCTGATCGCGTTTTTCGGCAGGCTGAATTATGATTTGGCAAAGAAATATTTTCTATCGGCCAGCCTGCGTTATGAAGGATCTTCCAAATTTGGATACGACAATAAATGGGGATACTTCCCTGCTGTATCCCTGGGTTGGAATATTACAAAGGAAGACTTTTTCCCCAAAGTAGATTGGTTAAATGATTTGAAACTGCGTGCCGACTATGGTGAAACAGGTAACCAGGATTTCGGGAACTATTTATCGCTCGATACTTATTCTGGCTACGGTTATTTTACGTTTAACGGCGCTTCTTACCAGGTTTGGGGACCCAGCCAGAACACCAACTATAACCTGCAATGGGAAAAGGCCCAGAACTTTAACCTGGGGATTGACTTCGACTTATTAAACAGAAGACTAACAGGTAGCATCAACTATTATATCAGGACCAATAAAGACCTGCTGGGATATTACAATGTGCCTGTACCTCCGTTTGTACAAACCACCACTTTCGCTAATGTAGGCACTATGAAAAATTCGGGACTGGAAATTCAGTTAAATGCAAGAGTTGCCGAAAAACAGGATTTCACATGGTCAGCATCTTTGACCGGAGCTATTAACAATAACAAATTTTTATCCTTCTCCAATGATATGTATAGGGGACAGAATTTCCAGTATATGGCTAATATGCCTGCTCCCGGTTCTCCGGGCCCATCGCAAAGGCTTGAAGAAGGTCGCCGCATTGGTAGTTTTTACATGTACAAATCTGCCGGGATAGATGCCACAGGGCGGCTGATGGTATATGACAAAAGCGGCAATATCATTCCCGGCAATACGGCAAAAGAAGATGACAAGCAATTTGTAGGCAACGGACTGCCTTTATACTCGGCCAGTCTGGGCAATACATTTACTTATAAAAAGTTAGATTTTTCTGTTTTCTTTAGAGGAGCATTTAAGTATGATATATTCAATACCACTGCATTTTATATTGGTACTCCTGTTACACAGGGCGGCGCCAATGTATTACAGTCGGCGTATGGAGATGGAAAATATGCTGCGCTTACCAACCCCGAAACCTATTCCACACTTTCGGATTACTTCTTAGAAAAAGGGGATTATGTTAAACTTGACAACGTTACGGTAGGGTATAATTTCAAATCGCCCATAAAACAGGTCAGTTCTATCCGGTTATACGGTGTTGCCAGGAACTTGTACACGTTTACAAAATTCACTACGGGCGACCCAGAATCTGTTTCGGTAAACGGGCTGGCGCCGGGTGTTAATACATCGCTTTCTTATTATCCATCCACCACACAATTGCTCATAGGCTTGCAGGTGAAATTTTAAAACTTTTAATCATTATTGATATGAAATAGCCATGAATTGCGGAGTTATAAAGCTCATACCCAAAAGCATGATTATCCTGGCTATTCCATGTGTCCATTAAAACAATAAAAAATAAACACATGAAATATTTTACCAATAAATTTTTCATCCCGTTGTATGGCGCAGTTGTGATTTTATTCGCGGGTTGTACCAAATTGGATGAAACCTTATACGACCGTATCACTTCTGAAAATTTTCTTCAGACAAGGGATGATGTAATCAGGGATTTTTTACGTGCCTTCGAGCATGCTTACTGGACTATCCAGGGAGGCGGACTGTTTTATGCACAGGAGCTGCCTGGAGATCAGTTAATGACGCCTAACCGGGATGGGGACTGGTTTGATGGCGGAAAATACCAGCGCGCGCACTATCACACCTGGACCATCCAGGATGATTATACCAGCGATATGTGGAACGCATTGTTCCAGGGCATAAGCCTGGCGACTAACTCGCTTGAAGACATAGAAGCTGTTGATATTAATAAAGTAAATATCACAGAAGCCGAGAAAGCTGATTTTATTGCGGAGCTTAAAACCCTCAGAGCCTGGTTTAATCTCAGGGCTTTTGATCTGTACAGGAATATACCTTTGGTAACCAAGGTAAAAGGTGAAACAGGAATGCCTCCCCAGGCTACCCCTGAAGAAACATTCAATTTTATTGAAAAGGAATTGAAAGATGCTATTCCCGGCTTACCTGTCAGGCAGGATCTTGGTGCTGCGGGTATTGGCCGGTGGACCAAAGGCGGGGCTGCGGCTTTGCTGGTGCGCCTGTACCTGAACGCGGAAGTTTACATCGGGCAAAGCAAATATGCAGAATGTGCAGCAGTAGCCCAGGACATTATAGATGGTAAATATGGCAGCTATCAGCTGGAAAGCTCCTGGTATAAACCATTTGATTATGATAATGCTGCTTCAGGCGAAACGATATATGGCTTTCCTTCCACTTTAGCACGTACGCACTGGCATTATTCGGGCGATATGTATTGGTGGATGGGCCCGCACCAGGCACAGAATTTCTTTGGGTTTACCAACTTTGGCGGCATGAATACGCGCTATGCTTTACAGCCCGGCAGGGATGTGGATAGTGTGGAATATGCTTTTTCTATGGGAAAGCCATTTATCAAATTTCAGCGGTATAGCGACGATTTCAGATTGAAAAAATATAAAAATCTTGGTAACAGCCAGAGAGAAGGCATGTTCCTTTATGGTTACCTGCCTTATTATAACAATCCCAGCCAGTTTGTAAAAAGCAACCGGGGTTACACCATTTTTGCCCGCGATCAGGTGGGTTGGTTTAAAGATACACCTCCCGGCGAAAAGCCTGCTGATAAAGAATCGAATATGAACCACGCAGATGATAACTCAGGGATATGGGTGGCTAAATATCCGATTTATCCTACCGGCGATCCTAATGCTATTGCATCAGCTTATGCGGAAATAAGATTAGCCGAGGTTTATTACTCCCTTGCAGAATGTAAGTATCGCGCAGGCGATAAAGGCGCTGCTGCTACATTGTTAAATGCGGTACGCAAACGTAATTATCCAGCAGGTTCTGCAAGTTTATACCAGTCCGGCGGCGTACAGCTGAACGACCAGGAAATGCTGGATGAATGGGGGCGTGAGTTTCTGGTAGAGGGACGTCGCCGTACAGACCTGATCCGTTGGGGAAAGTTCAATACCGGCGCCTGGTGGGATAAACAACCGGATAATGATGACCATACTAAAATTTATCCCATCGGGCAAAATGTTATCAGTCTTACACCTGGGTTAAAGCAAAATCCGGGTTATTAATTCAACATATCTGATCGTTATTATATTTTCTATAAACTACTTGCAATGAATAAAAATAGTGTCAATATAGCAAAAAAGGCAATAACCGGGCTTTTGTTAGCCTGCGCAGCAGCTTTCATTTTGCCGTCTTGCAAAAAAGAGCTTAAGGCGCCCGCATCTTTTCCCTTTGAAACAGGTGAGCTTAGCGCTTCTGCAGATAACGTAGTGATTAATTCTGCCCGGCCAGGAGATGAGGCAGTTACGCTTACATGGGATGCATTTACCAATTCTATGATAAGGTACCGGCTTGTTTTATCAAATGGTGAGGCAAAAGATTCCGTTGAGGTAGCGTCAGGAGCCATCAGCAAAAGATTTAATAACGGAGAGCTCAATAATATGCTGGTCGATGGGTTAGGTATGGAAATAGGTATCGTCGCTGATCTGGTAATAACATTGTTGGGCGAGATTCCCTCAAAAAACCTCTCAGCAGTGTCAAACAGCATAACTATTAAAGTAACGCCTGCTGCAACCGGGGCCGCTTATGCTGAATTATGGGTAGTGGGAGATGCTACACCCAATGGCTGGAATATAGATAATCCTAATCCTATGGTTAAGGACCCCACTAATTCCTTCCAGTTTAAATTTAACGAAGTGCTGAATGCGGGTGAATTTAAAATCCCCACTTCAAAAGGTAACTGGGGCACCGATTTCTTTATGCCGCCTGCTAATAACCCTGATATTACCAGTACGGAAGTGAAACTGATACCAGGTGGCAATCCCGACAATAAATGGCGCATCACCAATCCGGGGCCGTATAAAATTTTACTGAATATCAGCCCTTCTCCGTTCATTAAAATAACTCCGTTTACGCCATATACGCAAGTGTGGATGGTAGGAGATGCTACACCCGCAGGCTGGAATATAGAAAATCCCACGCCAATGGTGGCTACACCTGGCAATCCGTATGAGTTTACCTATACAGGCCCAATGAGTGCAGGCGAATTTAAGATTCCTGTTTCAACAGGCAACTGGGGCACGGATTTCTTTATGCCACCTGTTAATGGCGAAGGCCCGGGTAGTACAAATGCTGTATTTGTTCCGGGCGGCAACCCCGATAACAAATGGAAGATTACTGAAGCAGGTAATTATAAAATCACATTTAACCAGTTACGCGAAACCATTTCAATTGTAAAACAATAAAATGAAAAAAAGCGTGATATATTACTTCTTGTTTTGTGTGTTGCTTTCTACAGGTTGCCAGAAGTCCTCTCCGGCTACGGGTAATGAAACAGATAAGGATACTTTAGCTGTAGCCTCAAATCCTTTCAAAGGACCGCTTTACTGGAGCCCCTACGAGTATAACATTATTACAGATGGTTATATACCTGAAGATGAGTGGGAGAAAAATATAGACTGGATGGATAAGAACCTGAAGGACTATGGCTACAAAATGGTTTGTATTGACGGCTGGGGCGATGATTTTAAGTTTAACCAGGATGGTTATCGTACAACCCATTCATCTTCGTGGAAGCATGATTATGCCTGGTGGGCGCAAAACCTTACAAGCAGGGGAATGGAGTTAGGAATTTATAATAACCCTCTTTGGGTAATTAAAATGGCAGCCGATGCAGGAATAAAGATCAAAGGCACCAACATACCATTGTCCAGTATTATGAATGAAGGGGAAAATGCTACATGGTTTAAATGGGTACAAGTGAACAAGCCTGGAGCCGAGGAGTACGTAAAAGGATATATACAGTATTATGCTGATATGGGTGTAAAATACCTGAGGGTTGATTTTCTTTCCTGGTTTGAAGATGGATGGGACAGGTATATGGGAACTACAGGGCCCAAACGTCCAAAAGAATATTACGATACCGCGTTAAGATGGATGAGGGAAGCCTGCGATAAAAACGGGATGCTGCTAAGCCTGGTAATGCCGCATTTGTACAACGATGCTGAGGTGGAAAGAAAATATGGCCACATGATTCGTATAAACGAAGATACCGGTGATGGCAAATGGTGGAAATGGAGCGATAATGCACGTGGTGTAAAAAGGGTTGGTTGGTCGCAATATGCCAACCCCATGGACGGGCTTACTTACTGGTCGAAAATTTCTGGTAAAAACAGGATGATATTAGACCCTGATTTTTTACGCATCAACACCTTTGCCAATAAAGAAGAAAAAAAGAGCGTGATGACCGCCTGCATTATTTCAGGTGGTGCCGTTACAGTTTCGGATAGGTACAACACTATTGGTGATGACCTTTGGGTGTATCAAAATAAAGAATTGCTGGCGCTGCGTGAAGATGGCTTTGTTGGCAAACCACTAACCAATGACCCCACAAAAGAAGAAAGCCAGGTATGGAAAGGGCAGCTTAGTAACGGAGATTGGATAGTAGCGTTCTTTAACCGGGAGAATACTTACCAAAGCAGGGGAATGCTCTTTTCTGATTTGTTAATACAGGACAAAGCCAAAGTGAGAGACCTCTGGAAACATGAAGACCTGGGCGTGATGTCTTCTTTTTCCGTAAGAGTACCTCCGCATGGTGTTGTAGTGATCAGGATCAGCAAGACAACATGATGTTATGCAGTCATATTTTTTAAGAAGAAATCAATGGATGAGATAAAAACAAATATTACACATCAGCAATGGGCAATAGGCGTTGATATCGGAGGTACATCTACCAAGTTCGGCTTAGTAAACCACCGGGGAGAAATTTCCTATGCTGGGAAATTGCTGGTTACCGGAAGATTTGAAGAGCCGGGCATTTTTGTAAGCGCCTTACACGAGGCGTTATTGCCGGCAGTAGCAAATATAGGGCCTGAAAATTTAAAAGGAATAGGAATTGGTGCGCCGAACGGAAATATTCATAATGGTTGTATAGAACATGCACCCAATCTTCCCTGGAAAGGCGTTGTGCCGCTTGCAGACATGATGACCCGGAAATTTCAGTTACCCTGTAAATTAACAAATGATGCTAACGCGGCGGCCGCAGGAGAAATGATGTATGGTATAGCAAGAGGAATGAAAGATTTTATTATGCTGACATTAGGAACGGGGGTGGGAAGTGCCATCGTTTCGAACGGGCATATTATTTACGGACACAGAGGGTTGGCCGGGGAGTTAGGTCATACCGGTATTCGCCGGGGACGATTGCATTGGTCTACCAGGCTGGATGGTACACTGGAAACCTATGCTTCTGCAACAGGAATCGCTCATACAGCACGATTGTTCCTGGAAGCAGAGCCAACTTTCTCTTTGCTTAAATCCTGCCGGCAGGAAGATATTACCGCCCAACAGGTTTGCGAATCCGCATTAAAAGGTGATAAACTGGCAATGAAAGTATTTCAATATACAGGCCAAATACTGGGAGAAGCAATTGCCAATTTTGTAATGTTTTCCGATCCACAGGCAATCATACTTTTTGGCGGCGTTACAAAAGCCGGGCAATTATTATTAGGCCCCGTAGCGGAACACATGGAGAAAAACCTGCTGCCCGTGTTTAGAGATACAACAAAAATACTATTAAGCGAACTACCAGATGCTGATGCCGCTATACTGGGAGCCAGCGCTTTGGTTTGGGATAATACTAATAAATGACCTCCATAATCAATTAACATAAAAAATAAAAGCAATGCATTTTTCTTTAAAAACTCTATGTGTTATTTTAACGCTTACTTTAAGTGCGATAGCCGCCTCGGGACAGGAGCTGCACTCGCCTAATGGGCAATTCGTGATGAACTTTTCCCTTAAAGACGGAGGTGTACCTACCTATCAACTGAACTATAAAGGAAAGGAAGTGATAAAACCCAGCAAAATGGGCCTGGAGCTTACAATGAATCCTGCTCACCAGGGATATTTAAAAAATCAGCCGGATGGGGAACAAATAATCAGATTATTGTCTTCGCTTTATAATAATTTTGAAATTGTGGATACAAAAACAGCGGGTTTTGATGAAACCTGGCAGCCGGTTTGGGGTGAAACTAAAAATATCCGGAACCATTACAACGAGCTTGCAGTTACCTTAAATCAGAAAGCGGTCTTTAATCAGAATGATTTTAGCCGGCAGATGATCATCCGTTTCCGTTTATTTGATGACGGATTGGGATTTCGCTACGAGTTTCCACAGCAAAAAAACCTGGTATATTTTACCATTAAAGAAGAACGTACCCAGTTTGCCATGACGGGCGACCATACGGCGTATTGGATACCGGGAGACTATGACACGCAGGAGTATAATTATACTACTTCAAAACTTTCCGAAATAAGAGGACTGATGGATAAGGCTTATACAGGAAATACTTCGCAGACGGCATTTTCTCCCACCGGTGTGCAAACTGCATTGATGTTGAAAACTGCCGATGGTATATATATTAATCTGCATGAAGCAGCCTGCATTAATTATGCTACCATGCACCTGAACCTGGATGATAAAAATTTTGTATTGGAATCCTGGCTTACGCCCGATGCACGCGGTGACAAAGGAAGAATGCAGGCGCCCTGTATCTCTCCCTGGCGAACCATTATCGTTAGCCAGGATGCCCGGAATATTTTAGCATCAAAGATGACCTATAATCTGAACGAACCAAGTAAAATAAAAAATACTTCGTGGATAAAGCCAACAAAGTACGTGGGCGTTTGGTGGGAAATGATTTCCGGTAAAAGCACCTGGTCATACACCAACGAATTTCCCGCAGTACAGTTAGGCACAACAGATTTTACAAAAGCAAAGCCAAACGGTACACATGGTGCTACTACCGCCAATGTAAAAAAATATATAGATTTTGCAGCAAAGCATGGATTTGATGGGGTATTGGTAGAAGGATGGAATGTAGGCTGGGAAGACTGGATTGGTAATGAAAAGGATTATGTATTTGACTTTGTAACACCTTATCCTGATTTTGATTTAAAAGGCCTGAATGCGTATGCACATTCAAAAGGAGTAAAGCTTATTATGCATCACGAAACCTCAAGCTCAATAAGGAATTATGAACGTCATATAGATACGGCCTATAAGTTGATGAATCAGTATGGGTATGATGCAGTAAAAAGTGGTTATGTGGGTAACATCCTTCCTTTGGGAGAACATCATTATAGTCAGTGGATCAACAATCATTATCAGTTCGCCATTGAGAAAGCGGCCGAATATAAAATAATGGTGAATGCTCACGAAGCAGTGCGCCCTACAGGTATTGCACGTACCTGGCCCAACCTTATCGGTAATGAATCAGCGAGAGGAACAGAGTACCAGGCATTTGGAAACGACAGAAATCATCCTAATCATGTAACCATATTACCCTTTACAAGGTTAATTGGTGGCCCGATGGATTATACACCTGGTATTTTTGAGATGGATTGTCATAACGGTTCGCACGTGAATGCTACCATTGCCAACCAGCTGGCGCTTTATGTTACCATGTACAGCCCTTTGCAGATGGCAGCAGACTTTCCTGAAAATTATGAGCGTTTTCCCGATGCTTTCCAGTTTATTAAAGACGTAGCGGTAGACTGGGATGACAGTAAATATCTTGAAGCTGAACCCGGACAATACTTAACCGTAGCAAGGAAGGCAAAAGGTAGCGGTAATTGGTTCGTAGGGAATGTGGCTGGTTACAATGCTTTTGCTTCTAAAATATCTCTTGATTTCCTGGATGCAGGTAAGCAATATATCGCAACTATTTATGCAGATGCCAAAGACGCGGATTATATGAAAAACCCACAGGCATACACAATACGTAAAGTTGTTGTGACAAACAAGTCAAAATTGAGCCAAACATCGGTTCCCGGAGGTGGCTATGCCATAAGTATTGTTCCTGTTACCGATAAAGCACAAATAAAAGGAATGCAGAAATTGTAAGGATTTGAGTTTGATGGTATAATCATTATTTCCCGATATACCTTATGTATCGGGAATTTTTTTGGAATTGTTATCCACAAAAAAATAAAGTAAATGCAGTCTAAATCAAACTACACAGTACCCTTAATCAGTGAGCCGGTCTCCCTTTATCTGAATTGCAGCGAACCTTTGATCCCGCTCTTTTTCAATGGCAAGTCTTTTACCGAATTCCTCTACCTCTGACTTTTCGATGCCTCTAAATATATCCCTGGGCATTTTTGATACTTTTATGTGAAATACTTGAGTCCAGTAGTGTATTGATTACTTGAACTGATCCATAAGCTCCATGGTAAGCCTCCCATAATCACTTACCTCTGCTGCATCAGCTGTGGATAAAAATGCAGCGCGGAAACTGATTACAGATTATTTGGCAGAAATGAGAGTTCCATTCTTTGATGTTGGATTAGGTGTAAACGTTGTAGATGATAAATTAACTGGTGCTGTCCGTGTAACAACTGGTACACCGGATAAACACGATCATTTACCTATCCGTATATTTTCTGAAAATTCAGACAATAACGACTACGCCACCAATATTCAAATTGCAGAGCTTAATGCACTCAACGCCATCCTGGCAATTCTGAAATGGAAGAAATTGTGCGGGTTTTATGTAGATATGGAAAAGGAGCACCACTGCTCATATTCTATTGGAGTATCCAAAATATTTAATGAAGATGCTGCAGCATAGATTTGTAGATTCTATTCCGGCTCATATAGAGGATAATGTCCTATATATTTCCATCCCTTTTTGTACAGCCATACACAACTGTGTGTGTGGCAGTGGCAAGGAGGTAGTTACTCCATTGTCGCCAACTGATTGGCAACTTACATTTGATGGAAAGACAGTTTCTTTATATCCGTCAATCGGCAACTGGAATTTTGATTGTCACTCACATTACTTTATCACCAAAAGCAAAATTGAATATGCAAGAAAATGGAGTGATGAGGAAGTAGAAAAAGGCCGGCGTAAAGACACACAAAACAAAGAAGAATTTTATAGTTCACAAGAACCAAAGGTTAGAAAAGCGTTTTCAATGAAACGGAGATTTTGGAATCGGTTTAAAAAGAAAAGGAAATGAATGTTCTAGAGTGCGAAACGGAAATCTTCGACTAATTAGTTATCTTAACTACAGATGGGAAGTTAAATAGACAATTACATTTACAGCTTCCTGAAATATTAAGTATCTTGATCTAAAAGTAGCAAAATGACTGAAAATAAAGAACTGAGTGAGTCTTTTTGCAAAGATTGTAAAAAGCTAGTTGGTGGTCACCGCCATATTCCTCCTCACGAAAATCTTATAGCAACGCGTATTAAAGAAGTAAATTCGATGTTTGGTTCAGTTGATGAACATTACTACAAATGTAGAGTGTGTAGGAACGAATGGATGCTCGAAACCGGTAGCTATGGCCAAGGGTGGGTTTAATTGAGAGTTTCGTCGGGTAAGTAGGTTGTTCATTTTATCCTTTTATAAATAAACTGGTTGATTGTCATCCATTTTAAAACATGTTTATGCCTTAGCAGTACATGTAAAATCTTAGGCTGATGCTACTTCATTATTGTAGTTAGCCAAAGTTTCAAATTTTAAAAACGATTCGGAAAGACTCTTGGGGAGTTCACCGAACTAAAGTTTTCCCAATCACAAATTCATTCATTTTTTCGTCTAAAATAGACAGACTCATTTTTCGTATTTGTTGCGTAAAATATATACATTTGTATTTACAGGAAAGAAGCGTAAGAAAGTGGTAAAACCGCCTGAAACGACGTCCTGACGCATATTTGACACACTGTGGTTACAATTAATTTATAGCCCGAAAATTGAGAATCCAGTCTCGGGCACGCTACCAATACAAAAGGGGCGATTGTCAAAGAATCGAGACACAAATCTGACACTTTTACCAACGTATACTAAGAGAAGTATAAGTCCGCCCTACAGCACAGATATATGCGATCTTATTGGACTGGCGTTTTGCTGCCTGCTCGTGTACAGACGATTTCACAGTTTTGCAGATTTTATTGCATACATTATAGCTAAGATTTAACTTCGAAAATCAATAGCAGTAGTGACCAGCAAAGCTAGTAAAATGTCGGAGGAGATTTTAAGGATTTATTTTGCCAGTAAGTAAATAGTTACATGCGATCTCAAATACCGAAACATACATTTTCAAACACAGACAGCCACAGTTGCTAAATTGGAGGTAACCGTAAATCATACCTAATCTGATTCGATAATACTTTTCAACCGGGATGATATGTCTCTCCAATTTGTATTCAGATTGATTGTCCTAATCTGAATTTTATGCCCCTGATAGAAAAAGTTCAAATCGTACTCCTTGTCGACTGTTGGATAAAGTAAAATACCTGTTGCATTTCGGGTTTTTATATTATCACTATGTTGGTTTAAAAGATAGCTGAATAGCTGGTAAAGGTTCGCTGATCTGATTTTCTCTTTATCATAGTTTACTGCCATTGCTTCGCGGTAGAATTTGGCATCGATAATTATTTTCTCCTCTTCATTCTCTAAAGTTATATCCGTCTCCATCTGCGGCAGATATTGGTGACTTGTATTTTCTGTACAGTCGAATTGCCATTCAATTATTTCTTTTTTTACCGTTTTATATTTCGCCTGTTCTCTTTTGTAGAAATTTCGAATAAATGCTTCAAAGAGCTGATTCATTTTTTTGTCATCCTTCGTAAAGTCTGAAAACTTATATTTTCCAGGTTCCTCAGAAGGGAATATGCTTTCGTAAATTATTTGACAAACATTCATTACAAAGCCATAGAACCAGTTATTTCTGTTTAGTCGGACTTGCTTGAAAAGAGAATTGGAAATTTCAATCAGCTCTATACCTGATAACATCCTTTGCAATCCCACCAATTCATTTTTCAAACTCCTATCAAGTCCTACTGTTCTGGTAAGCCTGTAAATTGTTGAAAGCAAAATCCTGTTTGCAATAATGTTCGCAGAAAAGTTATCAAATGTGCAAATAGTTTTTTGCTTGAACAACAGGTTTCTCTTTAATGTCTGACTGATTTGAATTTTGCCTTTTATTCCAGGTATTTCTTCGGTATAATCAATATAGCTTTTATCAATGCCTCTTTTTAAAAGCGTTTTTGTTGCATTGATTAAAACCTTTGCAAATAAATCAAGTAGTTCGATCTTATCATCTATCGAAGCATTTACCCGCTCTTTCTCGTCCAGCTTGTTCCAGGCATAGCATAGCAAGTAGTAAATATTTTCTATCGGTATCTGCATCCTTATCTTGATAAATGTTTCAATATTTCGGTGACCTTTGCAGGGTCGTCAAACCAAATTTCTTCCAATAGCGGCTCTAATTCAAAACTTACAATCTCTTTCCACCAATTGTTTTCATCTTCACCGAAAATGAATGAACAGAAGTAGCTGTGTCCGATCTGAAAACCTTCACCCAGGTTGATATCTTCCTTTATTTTGTTATTCAATTTTGTGACGGATGAACAGATGTGATCAACCATAGTAGCGGTTAACCCTTTTGTTGCCAGGAAGGAACGAAAATTGTCACCATATTCCGGCTGGAGTGTTACAAAGGCAAACCGTCTTCTTAATGCGTAATCAACAATTGCCAATGAACGGTCAGCAGTGTTCATTGTTCCTATGATGTACAAATTGTCAGGGACATAGAACCTATCTTCTTCATCTTCTGCGTATGTTAATTTCAAGGCAAACCTTTCCTCTCTTTTATCTGCTTCGATAAGCATCATCAGTTCGCCAAATATTTTACTTAAATTTCCACGGTTTATTTCGTCAATGATAAAGAAGAAAGGTCTGTCGGGATGTGCTAATGCTCTTTGGCAAAATGAATAAAAAATGCCATCCTTTAGGTCAATACCACCTTTTAGCGTTGGTCTTAATCCCTGTATAAAGTCTTCATAGCTGTAAGATTGATGAAACTGTACCATCTCTATGTTTGCGTCCTTTACTTCCTGCATTATTTCATAAGCCAGCTTACGGGCTATGAAAGTTTTACCAACTCCTGGAGGTCCTTGCAAAATGACATTCTTTTTTCTCTTTAATAAAGTAACTGTTTGGAGGAAATTAGCTTCACTGATAAACGGCTTATCGTTATCTTCCCTAAACTTGTACTTTTTTACATTACTGCTTTGAAGTAATCTCTCAGTTATGATATTTTTATTATCAATAACCTCCCGGATAATATCGTATTCTTCTTCTGTGAGTCTGAATAAACTTCCCTGGTTATTAATAAACACTTCGCAATGCTGCAGCGCTGGATTATTTTTCAGGTCATTCCAATGAATCGGGATCTCCAGCTTTTCAACCAATTCAAACTCTATTTCTTCGCCTTTCTCAGTAGTATGGATACCTTTGGTAACTTCGTAAATTGCTTTTATTTGTTTTGTCGGAGAACTTTCATAGCCTATGATTAAGTCACCCGGTTTCGCCTCTTCAAAATATTTGTAAATTCTTCTTTTATTGCCTTTTTCGTTGTGCGTTGTATAAGTCTGCCTTTGGCCCTCAGCATGATTATTGATGCTCCAGATTTTTGGATTGGCATTAAGCCACCAAAAATTTAATGGTGTCATTTCTTCTTCTGATTGTAATTCCAGGTCTTCAACAGGTAATGAAGCTGTTGGCGTTCTGGCGGGCTCTGCATTGTATTTTAAATTGTGCTGCTCAAAGATTGGGACTAATTCGGGATACATCCTGGTGTATTCATTTAAAAGAAATTCCCAAACTCTGGTAGGGCTGAAGGTGTCGGGTCTGAAAAGCGTTTTGTAGCTTTTTAATATACCCGATTTATACTGGTAGATTTTATCTGTTATCCAGTTTACTTTTCGGTGGTGGTTATACTCATTAATATCTTTATCATAGTAATAGTCTCCTTCAATTATTCCAATTCCGATACAGGTATTAACGCCCTTGGTAGCGAATACAACATCTCCAATGTTTGCAGTTTTAAAAAGCCAGAGATTCCAGGTTTGATTTGATTGACTGTCACTTGTTAAACCTGCCGCTTCATTTATTGCTTCTATTGATTGAAAAGCTGAAATGTCTCCAAGGTTAAAACCGCCATAATTTATTGCTGCTATTCCTTCCCCATGAAATCTGTTCCACTCGGAAGCCTGGCTTCCTGGAGCAAATTTGAAATAGTTGCGGCTTTCTTTATTGAGCTTTACAATTTCATTCTTTAGTTCTTTTAAATAAATCAGTGCTTCCTCATAAGCATTAACCTGCTTCAACAGGTTGGCCTTTGCCGCTTTCAGCGAATGCCCGGCAACTCTACCCGCTTGCGGCTGGGCACCAAGCCGTATGAAAAATTGATAGGCTTCTTTATGCGTCTCTTTTTGAATGGGAAATAATGCCAGCCAACACCAATCACTTCCGAAATTTGATGATCCGTAGAAGTCAACCCAATGATAATCGTAGTCCGTAACGTTCAAATCCTGGCTAAGCTGTTTACTCATTTGTTCCAGGTATAGCCTTGTTGTATCCTTAACAATCCCCTGGTAAAAGAAAGTATGGAATATCCCCCAGAGCTTTTGCCAGTTCGCAAACATATCTCTTTTGCCTAACTCATAATTTTCAAGTTGTTGTAAAAACTCTTTGGATAAACCTGCAAAATAGTTTTTATCCTTTCGCCTGATATATTCTTTTACTTCTTCAATCAGCTGTGCCGTTATTACTGTTCCACTGGATAAAAGTCTTGCTATTTCGGCTCTTAATAGATTAACCGGCTGGAACTTATTATCAAGATTGCCATATTCCGCGTAAATCTCATCAATGACGCTTTTGGGTAAATTGTTTATTGCATCGATCAGCAAACTTTGATTATCGGAATAAGATTCGTATTGTTTTGCCAGCTGAGTTATATATTGAAATTGTGGGTTCATATTCATTGTTTTTTGGCTTTTTTAATGTCGTCGCGGAAATTGCGTTACGACTATTTTTTCACTCTTAGGCTAATAATTTTTCCAGTTTCATTTTCCATCTTTCCCAGTCTTTCATTTCCTTGGTTTGTAGGTCTATAAATTTCTGCGTATGGTCGTGGTGAATTAAATGGCAAAGCTCGTGGATAATAACATATTCAATGCAGCCTTTTGGCGCTTTAATCAATTCTGGATTTAAAATGATTTTACCTTTAGGGGTACAACTGCCCCAGCGTGTCGGCATTCTGCGCAATACGATGGAACCAGGTGCTACTTGGTACTTCCTGAACTTATCGATAAGGGGTGCGGCAATTGTATGAAATTTTGATGTGGCATGCCGCAAATACCAATCTTGCAAAAGGCTTTTTGCTCTTGACTTTTCTTTTGCGGTTACTTCAATGAATTTACCCTGTAACTTAACGGATTCTTGCTCACCAGTTTGTACCAGCAACCTGTACTGCCGGCCAAGGTAAAGGTGTGTTTCTCCGCTTATATATTTCCGCTTTGGGGTCTTTGGTTGGAAAGAAAGAAAGAAGCTCTGTTGTTTAATAATCCAGGGCGCCTTCTTTTTAATCTTTTCCTTTACCTTTTCGACCGGGGTGGCCAAAGGCGCTTTTACCAAAACCTCCATCTCCGGTGTTACAGTAATACCAAGCGATTTCCTGTCTGAATATTCCAGACGAAAGTCAATGGTCCTGCTTCCGAATTGTATTGCCTCTATCATTACCTGTAACGAATTTTTGCTACTTCAATACAATCATCTGCAATTTTGTCCATTTCTCTGAAAGATAGATCCACATTGTATTTGTCCCTTACTTCATCAATCAGGTAATCTCCAATTTCGATAAGCAGTTTACCCGTAATATTGGTTTTGAATTGCCAATCAATGATAGGTCTGCCGTTGTCTAAAACAGAATGTTGTATCAGCTCGTCAATTTGTAAAGCTGTTTGGGTAGCCACCTGCTTACGAACCTGGTTGTCTTGTATTTTCCCGGATAGGGCTTCTGCGGTTAGACCATAAAAAGCTTTCGCGATATCCCTGTTCTTTAACTGCTCCGGGATGTCGTTATCCGTATGCATCAATACATTGTTCATGATGTGCTGTACCCTGGTCAGGTATTGTGCTTCGCTGATCCTTTTCGCCTCATAGTCGGCAATTGCTTCTCTCAGCATCTGGGAAAACTTTTTGTAGAATGCTGGGTCTTCCTCCATCTTTTCCGTAATATGCTTCGCCGTACGGCTGGCTATCTTATCCGCCTTGGCGGCTTTCCCGATAGTATTCTCTACTTCCTGCTGAAATTTATCCTTTTCAAAGATGTTCACCAGTTCGGTAATGGTTTCAATGCGCTCCGTAGTGATATGTGTGTCGATCAATTTTTGAATTTGCCCTTCATACTGTTTATAGTCTATTACATCGCTGTATCTTTCCATTACTGCCAACCGCAGCTTCAGGAACATCGCTACATCTTCTTTATAACGATTAATTGTTTTTTCTTCTACGTCTTTATGAAATTGGATAGATGATAGCGCCAGCTTCAGGCTCCTGGCAAAGGCGGCCAGTTTATTGTAAAACAAAACGCGCAGGGTCTCATCTTTCAATAGCTGCTGGTAAGCTTCGGCATCCCGCTTATTCGTAATGGTTTTGAAAATATCCCAGAGCTCCGCATGTTTTTGTGGCAGCTTTTTGATTTCGTCAGCAATATCGGTGAGCGCTCCGGCAAGATCTTCTGCATCAAAATCTTCAAAGGAGGAATACATTTGTAAAGCATCATCCAGGTTTTCGATCACGCCGTAATAGTCTACGATATAGCCAAACTCTTTATCAGGAAATACACGGTTTACTCTAGCAATGGCTTGCAGGAGCTTATGGCCCTGCAGGTTCCTGGTTAGGTATAAAATGGTGTTTTTTGGCTCATCAAATCCGGTAAGCAGCTTATCCACCACAATAATGATCTCGGGATCCTTTTGATTTTTGAAGCGGCTGATGAGATTCTTCTCATAGTTCCTGGAATTGCCATGCTCATCCATCATCCGTTTCCAGAACTGGTTTACTTTTTCAGGCGATGTTGCATAGGCGCTGTCTTCCCCTTCCCGCTCATCAATGGGCGATATCAATACCTCACTGCTCACAATGCCGATCTCGTCCAGGTACTCTTTGTATTTAATGGCATTTATTTTCTTATCGCAAACCAACTGGGCTTTGAAGGGGGTTCTGCCTTGCCAGTTGTCGCGAAAATGATAGCTGATATCCCAGGCAATCATGCGCATTTTTTGTTCGGCCGAATTCAAATGGTCATAGTGGGCAAATTTCTTTTTAATGTCAGCTTTCTGGTATTCTGTCAAAGGTTCTGAAACCATTCCGAAAAAAGTATCTATCGGGCTGGCATTTACTTCTTGGAGGGCTAAGCGGCCTTCATACAGTAAAGGAACAACTGCTTTGTCGCTCACCGCCTGGTCAACGGTATAGGCGTCTATGATACCACCGAATTTTGCTGCGGTGCTTTTGTCTTTTTTGAACAGGGGGGTACCCGTCATCGCTATAAAGCAGGCATTGGGCAAGGTCTTTTGCATGTCGATATTAAAAATACCGTGTTGCGTCCGGTGGCCTTCATCCACCAATACAAAGATGTCGGGACTTTCCAAAGGCCTGTTCATCTTCTTTACGGCTGCCACAAATTTGTTAATGATGGTGGTTACCACGGCATCGCTTTTGCTTTCCAGCAGTTCCACCAACCGCCGGCCTGTAGCAGCATTTTCTACCAATTTACCACACTTACGAAAGGTACCGGTAATCTGCTGATCGAGATCGGTGCGGTCGGTTACCAGTACAATTTTGGGATTGAGGATGCTTGGCTCCATGGCTATTGCCTGTGCCAGCATTACCATCGTTAATGATTTTCCGCTTCCTTGTGTATGCCAGATCACGCCTCCTTTTCTCCTGCCATGTTCCATTTGCTTTATTTGCCGCATCGATTTTTTAATGGCGAAATATTGCTGGTAACGGGCCACTTTCTTTTCCCCGTTGTCAAACAAAACAAAATTGAAAATAAGGTCCATCAGTCGTTCGGGGTGGCACAAGCCAAACAAATATTCGTCCTGCACCGTGGGCAGAATCTCTTCCTGTTCCAGTGCATCAAAGTATTCACGAACGTATTTGAACCGGTCAGAGAACAACTGTTCTTTTTCGGTACCGGAAAGTTTCCGGTTTTTAAGTTCCTGCAATACCGATCTGTAATGCAGTTCGGCTTCAGGGTGTTCCGGTTTTTCCTGCCATTTGGCCCAGAATTTTTCTTTTGTAGCGTTGGTGGTGGCGTATAAGGCATGGTTGCAACTTAAACAAAGCAATAATTGGGCGTAAACATACAGGTGCCGGATGCCCTCTTCCTGCTGGCTTCTCAATTGCTGGCTTATGGCCTGCTTCAAAGGTTCTTTCCTGTCCGGTCTTTTGCACTCGATAATGCAGAGGGGAATGCCATTTACAAACAATACCAAATCGGGGCGGTAATGCTCTTTACTGGTGCTGCGCATTACGCTGAATTCTTCCGTTACATGGAATACATTGTTCGCCATGTTTTTCCAGTCGATATACTGCAGCGTAAAGCTCTTTTTATCACCATCTACATTTTGCTCCAGTGCCTGACCCAGGGTGAGCAGGTTATACGCTTTTTCGCTGGCAGCCATATAGCCTTCGTTCATGGGCAGGTGCTTCAATGCCAAAATGCCGCGCTCAATATTTTCGTCTGTGAAAATGCCGGTTTTGGTAGTGCTGACGCGGATGCTGTTGATTTCCTTTAACTGCTTCCGCAGCACATCTTCCAGCAGCACATTGGTAGTTTTGCCGCCTCTCAGCCTTTCGGCTTCTGCCGGGTTCAGGTACCCATAGCCCAATTTGATCAGCATTTGTAATGCCGGGATCTGGCTGATATGGTCTTCTTTAAAACTAGGAGTATCCATTACTTTTCAATTTCGTTTGATTTTATGTATAGAAAAGTGTGTTTTTCTATACATGTTGTAGTGCTCATATGAAGTTTTTGCTTTTTTCTTTACATGAATCGTTACATATTTTGTCCTTTTAATTTTGTAGATTGTCTACTCGGAAAAATACACCTATACATTTTTCAGAAACATGTATAGGAAAGTGCCTTTTTCTATACATGTTTAATTTTATTCACGTTCGATAAAAGGTTATATAGATCAGTATTGATGTAGTAATTATCCCTTCCTAATTTGACTTTTTGTACTATTCCAATCTGGTCGAGCTCATCCAAATACTTGGTTGCTGTCAGGCGGCTTACCTCCAAATCGGTTATAACGAAATCAATTTTGGTATATGGGTGATTAAACAAATTATTGATTAAGTCTTGGCTGTAGAACTTAGTATGCTCCCTGATTTTCTTCTTATGCTTTAGCATCAGGTTTTTAATTCCTTCAATGATTTTAATGGTTTGCAAAGAAGTCTGTTCAATACCATTAAGAATGTAGAGTACCCATTCCTCCCAGGCATTTTCAGTTCTTACCTGGAAAAACCAGTTAAATTGACCCCCTAAAACCGGAACAAACTGACCCCCATCCGCCGATTTAAATTGACCCCTGTTCACCGGAGCAAATTGACCCCCTGAAAATCATTTAAAGCACTATTGTTTTT